>JACCEB010314631.1_pt1 | contig 55680 bp, 52 predicted proteins | sample 7454761 | NCBI WGS metagenome assembly JACCEB01 (sample SAMN15323454, study PRJNA562643) | freshwater metagenome | isolation source: river surface water | place: USA:Blue River Watershed | collected 2017-08-18
GCTCTTATTCATCTTTAACGACATTTTGTTATTTTTTTTTTGTACCTTTACCTTACCTCCTTCACTCTCACTCAATTTTTTTTTACCTTCACCTTTTTACCACATCACTCTTTTTTTATTTTTTTTAAGGGAACCAAGGTTCCCCTATGACCCCTCCTTTTCTTATTTTTAATTGAACAAAGGTTCCTGTATGACCCCTCCTTTTCTTATATGAAAATAATTCCAAATAAGAAAATATAGTTAAATCTACTTATGATTAACATTTATAGTAAATTGATTGGATTTAAATTTTTGAGATGCATTTTTTTTGTTAACGATATTTAATATATTTTTCTTTACCTTTTGTTGTTCCTCTTGTACTATGTCGCTGTGAATAATTTTTCCGTTAATTTTCTCTCCGCATTTAATCTTATAATATATTTCTCTACGTTTTTTTGTGCAATATGTACAAAAACATCCATTGTCAATATAATGATTCACTTGTATATCATTTATATACTGGTTTTCTAAGCATAATTGCATATAAAATTTATATTCTTCCAGACTATAAGGAACAAAATCTGATGTCAATTTATTTTTCCAAGAGTCCAAATAATTTGTTCTCTCTTTTTCATTATAATAAAAATTAAAATACCTGCAATTTTTAATGTCTTCAAAATAATTTGTAGGTAGTTTATATTCATTTTTAAACTTATTATATAAATCACAAATGCCTTTATCTTCTGTTTTATAATCACTAACCAAAACAATATCTACAACAAAAATTTCAGATAAAATCTTATCCCATAATTGAGAATCGCATAGTCTCAATTTAACATAATTCACATTATTAAATTCTTGAATAGTATATTTTTTTGAAAAATCAAAAAGAGGAGGATTTGGTATATTATACTTATTGAAATAATGATCACCTGTTTCCAGATGAGGGAATAATTTATTAAACCTATTACTAACTCGTTGCATAGAATATTTATTAATATTTTCCTCAGTATTATTAAAATGATAAGGCGAAATTTTTTCAAAAAACTCTGATATTTTTCTCTCTATTGGTGTTCTATATACATCTATAACGTATACCTTCTTCCCAGAATTAGCCAAATATTGAACTATCTCGTTTATAGTTATATTATTTATACCAGTTAAAACACTAAGCATAACTTCATCGTGTATATGAATTATATTATAGCTTTTTCCTAAAGATATTCGTAAAGAAGAAACAAGAGTAGTTGATCCTACTTTAGGTGGTGTATAAATAAAAATATAATTATTACTAACAGTTTTAAACAGTTGATTTATTGAATTTATAATAATTTCATTTTTATCAGTCATATTAAATATATTTAATTTAAAATATAAAATTAAATGTATTTATTCTTAATGGAAGCTATATTGGCCATATAAATAATAGGTTATGTTTCTATAACATTTTTGACAAAATGTTTATTCATAAATTTTTGAATTGTAAAATACGTTAATTCCTGGCCTTCTTCAATACCTAACAGTTGTTTCAATTTACTATCCGGTGTTATAATTTTACTATTATCCGTATTTTCTAATTTATGTTCTTTTATATACGATACTAAGGCCTTTGTCACTTCCGTTCTCGCAATTTCAGTTCCTTCTTCTTTATTCATAAATGTGCATAATTCTTTCGTCACCTTACTTGGTCTTGCAAATCCGGAAGGTTGTCTATTCCCTTTGTTTTTATTTTTACTCACTTCTTTTTTAAGACCTTTCATTTGTTTTTTTACACTTTTTTCAAGTTGTTTTAAGTTTTGTTGTAAATTAGATATTTGAATTTTTATTGTATTTAAACCGTTAACTATTCCTTCAAATTGATTGCATAATTCTTCGCCATTGTGTTCCTCTACATCATCTGTTATTTTTTTTGTCATTCTATATCTACCATTATCAAGTACACTTTAAATCAATTTATATATATAATATTTTACATAAATAATTTTTTATTTAATGACGTCTACGCGAACGTTTTCTACTTGAATTCCTAGGCATAATATTTCTCCTTGATAGTCTGGATGTACGATGTCTATATGTTTGTACACTAGTACGATTTAATGATTTAATTCGGTTCCTAACATTATCTACAAATTTTTTTATATATGCACGTCTCTTGCGAGTGCCACCAACTGTATTAACACCTTCTTCGCCTTTTACATCGGTTACTAATGAATCATATTCGTCCTCTGAAGCTATAATTTCCTTACCACTGTCAATATCAGAACCTGTATCAGGGTCTTCACCACCTTTTTTAGATTTCTTCATATTCTTGCAAATTGGACAACCACAATCAGGTTTATGTCCATTTCCTTTCTTTTTACGTCCTCCGTCCATTGGTTTTATTTCAGTTTCTTCTACAATTTCGTCTACATCGTTATCTCCTCCTCTTTTCTTTGCGTGCTTCATATTCTTGCAAATTGGACAACCACAATCCGGTTTATGTCCGTTTTTCTTTTTAGATCCACCCATTTTTTTTAATTGTTCTTTTTCCATATCTTCTTCATAGCCACCTCTTTTTGCCTTATTTTTCATATTTTCGCAAATATGACAAGTACAATTTGTTTTATGGCCATTTTTTCTTCTAGCTCCACCCAATTGAGCTTCTGGTGAAGTCGATTTATAATCATTATCACTCATTATATATTAATAGTACAAATTAAGTTTTTCAAAAATATTTAAAATAATTATAAATATTTTTATATTATTTACTAAATTATTACAATAAGCTAAAATTATTTACTTTGATTCAATAGTAATAACGGTAGCACCTTGACGAGGAGGTCTGCTACGTGGTTTACTGTCGCCCTTATTATTAACAAGCGTCCATTCCTTTTTGTCTCCTTCTCTTGGCCCTTCACCTCGTACCCTAGGTGCTCTTTGTTGTCTTGGCGCAGCTGTATCTCTTGGTACTCGTGGTTGTCTTGGCATTGGTATTTCTCCTTGACTATCTGATTTATAAGTGGTGCGGGCAATCTTGAATTCACGTCTTGTCTCGCACATCAATTTGCCTCCCTTAATTCCATTAACGTTAGACGCTTGCCATTCGTGTGTTCCTGAAGTAGTTTTTACTAAACTAAATTCTACATATTCACCTTGTACTAAATACTTGTATTGTTGATTCTCAACATTAATTGCACTGTGATGAATAAAAATATCGGAGCCTGAACGATCTCCATCAGTTACTGTAATAAATCCGTAACCTGCTTTATTATTGAACCACTTAACGCGACCTATTAAGCGCTCTGAAGGTGTAACATCGTCTGTGTTGGATGACATATTATAAATTATTATAATGCGTTATCTTTATATGGTTTACAATGAAAAATATAATACCCTTGTATATCGTTATATATTTTATAGTTTATAAAAAAAACCGTTTTTTTGTATTGAGAATGTTTTATTTTTATATTTAAATCGAGATAAATAATCGTATAAAATATTTGATAAAACAGATTGAATGCATAAATATTTAAATTGATTACCTGATTCGTCTATTAAATAATGCAAAATATTACGACATAATCCTTTCTCTCTATGCTCTGGAAAAATATATATACCAAAAACAGTTATTACATTAGTACGTGTTTTCAAAAAAATAAGTTCGCCGTATTCGCATTCATAAGATACCTTTTCATTGTAATATGAATTGTGATTCAATAGATAAGTATCTATGATTTCCTTAAATCCACCAATAGAATTATCAGTTATTTGGTTTTCAATCATTATATAATTTATATTTTATATATAATGAAATCATTGTTTAAGTTTTTACCTGAGTAATATAGTATACGTGAGTAAGAACGAATCTTTCTAGATCAGAAGACTTTGAGGTATCTACATCCTTCATATCTATTTTTTCAAAATTATACAATTCAATATTATTAAAAGCTATATATTCAAATATTGGTATTAAATTGATAGATTCAGGTTCTTTTAAACCTTGTAAATTTACATTATTATCCTTTGCCATTTTTCTAACATAGTTAAATATTACCAGAGCAATCATTTTCATTCGTTTATCCTGTTGTTTTTCTGCTTTTCTATTTACTAGTTGAAAAACATTATAAATTGATTCAACAAACTCTGACATTTTATCATATACTCGTTTCGATGTTTCGGTCATTTTTATATTATCAAATGGATGTTTTTAACTATTTTTAACGATATTAATATTTTCTATTTCCCTTTTGAAACTATCAATGATCAATATATAATTTGGTGTTTCTGTAAATGCTAACCCACGAACATACTGTATATAATTCAATAAAACTCTTGGTAAATACATATCTTCATTCGTTATATATTGTTTTAATTGCGATATTTCATAGCTTGTATTTTCGATATCATAAATTTGCCACTGTAAAAAACCTTTGTAAAAATAAATCAACATATAACCTAACGACTCAAGGTCGTCTCGCCTAGATAACTCTATACATTTATGTGCATTTATGCTTGCATAAGTAGGACTGCCAATTAAATTGTGTGTCTTTTTCAACGGAATATGTTTTCCATCTATTAAATAAGACTTACAAAGTCCAAAATCAATAATAAAAACACGATTCTTATCGCTATTTAATCCTAATAAAAAATTTTCAGGTTTTATATCTCTATGAACAAGACCTTTATCGTGTATTATTTTTAATAGTTCTACTATATTTATTCCTATTTGCATTACCAATTTGAGAGAAAAACAACCTTTTTTATTTTTAATGGTCTGTAAAGATTCGCCTAATAAATTTATTACCATATAATAATTCTCGTCATCCTTTCCAAACCATTTTACAGAAGGTATACCAGGTATATTATTTAAATATTGATAAATTATTGATTCATTTTTTAGAAGTTTCGTTTCATTTATTATGGGTTCAACTTTTATGGCCACAAATTCTTGCGTTCTAATATGTTGTCCTTTATAAATAGAACCAAATGATCCTTCACCTATTTTATCAAGTAGCGAATATTTTTTATTTATTATTTTTAGATTTTTATTTATAATTTCCATAATACCTAATGATTATTGTTATAAATAAAAACAAATACTATTTAAATTTATTTTTGTATATTATTTTTGTAAATTATAGGTTAAAAATATATAATGTGAATACGTGTGTCATTATCATTAATATTTGCTGTATTATCATTATCATTTTACCGTAAAAAGAAATAGGATATATATCAGACATACCAACGCCTGCTTGTATAGTTGTACTTAATGATAAATAATCAATTGAAGTAAATTCTCTAGCCAATGTGCATTTAAAATGGTCTTGAAAGTAATAGTAAAATAATGCAAAAAAAAGTATACACAAAATATGAAATACGACTGTTCTAATTACTATCTTCATACTATATTACTTTATTTTATTTGGATCCGCAACGCCAGTCCCTTCGGACCTTTCTAAAATGTGGATCTATACATATAAAGATTGGTTTGTAACTACATATTTTAATGTCATACTAGGAATTTCCTTTAATTTACTTAGGAATGCTATATTTCCAGTCATTTCTGCAATTTTTTCCATTTCGCAAGAAATATTATTAATTTTTAAAAGAGCCTTTACGAATTCTCCTAAGAATATTTCCTTTTCTCTACTTAATTTTTGCAAAACTACTTTGCACGATTCTACATTTTCACAATTACACCATTCTTCTATATAATTTAACAAATCATAATGCAACGAATAATCAAAACCGGTATTTATATTATATTTTAATTCTTTATTTTGATATTCTGTATACATATCGCTAATTAAAATTGCGTTTTTTTGAACTTCTTCGTCGCCTGATTTTGGGCATATGTCCTTAAAATCTTCTTGAACATTTATATTTGTAAATATACTAAATAAAGAGACCATTTGACTACTTGACAAATGATCTATTGATTTGTTTTCTAACAATTTAGCAAACACTAGACAATGTACTTCTCTTAATTGAGACGCTATTTTCCCTTTCAATGTAAGTTTAAGGGATTCTTCGTTATAACATCCAGTTGAATCTAGTGCACCTTCGATGTATTCTTCGTCTTTCAAAATACTTAGAACTGAACCTACTCCAGACGTAATATATGTATTCACTCCATCAAATTGTCTTTGAATTTCATTTATTTCATTCTCTTTTACTGAAATTTTTTGATATGTGGTTTTATCTTGATCAATAAATTTATAATTATCACGTATTTGATTTATTTGTCTTTCGACTTCCTTACGTTTTTTATTTACTGCGGTTGAAAGTGCCTTTTGTAAATCTATAAATTGCTCTATCACATCAGTTGGAGTTCTTAAATTTTTTGTGCAATTTTTAATGTTATCCAGTTCAGTATTCAATGTTGAAATTTTATAATATAATTGTTTTTGTTGATTATCCAAATCTCCTGTAACCATACTACGTTTCGCAAAATTTACCAAATTATTATCGCCAATATCTAGCAAATTCAATAATAAATTGTATGAAATTTTGAATTTTGATGTTAAGATTTGTGGTTTACCATTCATCATCGTTTTATAGGATACAGAATCTACATTTCGGAACAAATTGTTCAGGTGAATTACGTGACCCACTGTGTCTAACCCTAAACGTCCCGCTCTACCGGCACTCTGTGTATATTCGTGCGCATATAATGTCCGCATTGTTGTGCCATCGTGTTTATTAATATCAGTGAATATACAGGACTTTACGGGTAGATTTAAACCTATGGCAACTGATTCGGTAGCAAATAGAAATTTTATATATCCTCTTGCAAAGAATATTTCTACTATTTCTCTGAGAACAGGTAGCATTTTCGAATGATGAGTCGCTACACCTTTTTCCAAAAGAGCCACCAAATTTAAATATTCTGGTAAATGGCAATATTCTTCATAATTTGGCAATTTTTCACGTAAAATTTTATCACACTCTCTTTTCGCTATATACGGAACTTTCGAATCGAATTCCAACAAATTGGTTGTTATTTCCTTTGCATACATTTCGATTTGTTTTATGGAAAATATATAACAAATTGCAGGGGTCATTTCATTTTCGGTCAAATATTTTGCTACCTGATTTAGTGCGTGGGATTTTTTAACTCGAACGTCTTTTGACTCGAATAATTTCAACATTTTATTCATTTTTAAATAATGATCATCATTAAAGGTATTTTTAGAATCCTGAATAACAAATGGTTTATTAATTATATTTTTAATTTCTTCTTGAAGACTCTTATCCTTTATAACCTTGAATATTCCTTGAGGTACAGTAATAAATGAATAATGTATTAATGGAACCGCTCTATCCTTTTTAGCAGTTAAATAAACAATCTTATCACTCGTATTTATTTCACCCCTATTTTCTAGCCAATACGAAAATTTTACTGGATCATCTAAGGTTGCAGATAATCCTATCATTTGGACGTGTTTTGGCAATAACATAATAGAATTTTCCCAAACGTGACCTCTATCTTCATTTGCAATATAATGTATTTCGTCGAATACGACGCAAGCTAATTCCGTTTCCAAATTCATTTCGAAAGATACCGAAGAATTTATTTCTGGTGAAGTACTTTTTATTTGATATAATTTATTTAAAAGAATCTCTGTTGTCATTACTAAAACATCTGCATCTGGATTACAACGTATGTCACCTGTTATAATACCAACACTAATATGCGGATATTTTTGTGTAAAGTCACTGAATTTTTGGTTACTTAAACTTTTTATAGGCGAGCAATAAATTGTTTTCTTGCCTTTTGAATGGAAGAAATCTAGTGCGAATTCGGCTGGTAATGATTTTCCACTTCCAGTAGGACAACAGGCTAAAACGTGATGACCTTCGACTATACCTTCAATTGCCCATTTTTGAAATATATGTAACGGATAGTTGAATTTCTCAAAATAATTTTTATACTTCTCTTCATTTTCACTTGGATAACTATTGATAGAACAGATCTGTACCATTTTATTGAAATATAATACTTGTAATTTGTAGTATGTTTATATCAATTTTATTTAATAACTAAGGATAAAAAAGATAAAAAGGTAAAAGGAAAAATACAAGATATACACTTTTTATTTGCTGAAGGATTTTTGCCCAGCAAAACGCTATACCATATGTAGTCGAATCTTTCGTTTAAATTTTTCCTCATTATTAAATAAGAATAATTTGAATTTTTTACAATCAAAATTTTCTAAGCATTCGCGTATAGTAATAAATGCAGACAATTTTAAATCAGGTAAGAATACATTATATTGAAACAACCCATTATCCTTTGTATTTTTTTCTGTAATATAACCGTCGTATTCTTTTTCCATTAAATCTGGTTTATTGCTACATAATTCAAGTAGGCTACACTCATTTTGTACTTTTCTAATCGCTCGCGTTGTCACATTTATATAATCAATATCGTCGATCCATTTACTGTAAAATTTGTAAGCATCTTCGCTCAATTGGTCCATTCCCAATAATTGTTGTATTTTTATCATATTTAAAACATCCACAATACGTCGAATCGGGCTTGTAATATGTATATACGCGTCTAATTCTAAAATTTCGTGACTTTTTGGTTTCATTTGTGCCCCATCTATATATTGACCTGATGCGCTATTCATTATCTTGATCATTTTACCAACATCGGTTGGAATTGTATCTGGAACTGAGAAATCCCTTTTCATTATAGTAGATCTGAAGACGCCTGCTTTATAAGACAATAGTTCTTTTGCACAATGATAATTCATAAAGATCATCAAATAACAAACCATATCGTGACTATCGGCTATATCTTCTATGTATCTATTTTTAATAGAAATTATGCGTGTCAAATCCAATAAATTCCGATAATTCGGATTTACCAACAATTTAGCCTCTTCGTAAACATAATTTTTGGATACTTTTACAAAACAATTTGCATACTTTATATCCGTTATTTCGTTTTTCTTTATAAATATATCCATTACAAAGGCTATTCTAGTTGTATTTTCTTCCAGACTACATAACCCATCGGATAATATAACTGGTAACATTGGTCTTTTTTTATCAGGTAGATAAATGGTAGAAATACGTTTTGTAAACGACCACCATAAATTAAGCACATCTAACCATATTGTTACGTTGGAAATATAGATACTCAATTGTTTTCTACCATCATCGTGTTCAACTAAACTAAAACCATCGTCAAAATCCAAACTGTTTGCAGGGTCAATCGTAATGACACGCCATTTTTTTTGATCAGTTCTATCTTGTATACCAGGATATTTGGATTTTATAACTTCGAATATAGTATCGTTGGTACCTGATTTGGATTCAAGAGCTTTAGAGGTATCCTTTTGGAATTTATTCATTGATACATTTAACTTTTTGCAAAATAATTGGTATTCGTAAAATCTATCAAGGATATCAACTTCTCCAATAACATTATCTAGTTTCCCTCGTGGATGTTTGTCTTGCCAATCATCGAAAGTAAAGGTTACATACAAATTTTGTAAACACTTTAAAAACCCCATACTTTTCACTTCATAAGGGATCAAGAATGGAGGTATTTGTATGTCATCGGGAATACATTTGTATAGTAATTTTCCGTTCCCCTTGACATTATTTTGTCTTCCATAAGTTTTATTTCCAGCCAAAATAAGTACGCCTGGTATTGGAGGTCCTGATCTAATAGGCGACTTCATTAAAGTTACCTTATTTTGTTTTTCGACAATAAATACATCATTGGCGAATAATTTTTCTTCAAATGGATGAATATCCAGTGCAACGTTATTATTATTTACGTCTGTTATTTGCCAAGAACTATAACTTCGATCTTTTACGTTTAAAGTGTATGTAACCATTTTGTTCAATTATATTGTATATTGCAGTTATTTTATATTTATAATTTTAAATACAAATGTTTCAATTTTATTATCAAAAGTATCAAAATATTAGAATAAAACATATTAGAAATTATTTTTAATATTTGTATAAATGCACGATAAAAGCGTTGTTGCAATTATTATGGCTGGAGGTCTTGGAAAAAGAATGGAATCTGATATACCCAAAGTATTACATAAAGTGTGTGATGTTCCTATGATTAATCATATTTTAATCAAATTAAAACAACTTAGTAACAGTGTACACTTAGAAAAGATTATTGTTGTGGTAGGAAAATATAAGGATCAAATAAAATCTGTAATAAACCAAATAGATGAATTACCTAATGTAGTATATGTTACACAAGACGTACCTCAAGGTACTGGTCACGCAATAATGTGTTGCAAAGATGAATTGTTAAAACATCCTGATAGCGATATTTTAATTCTCTCTGGAGATGTTCCTTTACTAACTACACATACAATGCAATCTTTATTGAATGTACCTCATAATGTAAATATTGTTGTTACAAATTTAGTTGATCCAACTGGTTATGGAAGGGTAGTGATAAAAGACGGACTATTTGATAAAATTGTTGAACAAAAGGATTGTAATGAGGAAGAACTATTGATTACAACTGTTAATTGTGGTATTTATTCTATAAAATCATCCTTATTAACAAAGTATTTGTCTTATTTAAAAAATAATAATAATCAAGGTGAATATTATTTGACAGATATTGTAGAAATTATAAAAACACACGAGAATGTAGATATAGGTTTATTACAAATAGATGAAAACCGTGTGTATGAAATTTTAGGTGTAAACACAATACAACAATTGAGAGAACTAGAAGAAATAATGAGAAATAATAAAAAAATTGATTAAAGTAAATGTGAATATACAAAACCTAATTATTATAAACCTAATTATTCTAAACAAAACATAAATAAAATGATGACCGACGGTGTATCTGAACGTAGAAGTCAACGGATTATGAATCAACGATATGTAAGAAGATGTTCATTTTGTAGAAGCCCTGGGCATAACATTACTACTTGTAATAGTGATAGAGTCACAGAATTTGAAGTGATATGTGCAGGAGAAGTTAGAAATATGCATAATCCAGACGATTTTAAAAATTGGTTAAATGAAAATTATTCTGAAAACCCTATACTTTTAAAAACATTTGTTATTAGAAAATTTGGTTTTACTACTAGAGTTAGTATAACTAGATGTATTGATATGATAACTGATTATATTTATAGCACATATAAAAATAATACTCGTCTACATAATCGCGAGCAAATGCTTACGAATGATTTAAGAGATATACACGACACTGAAAGTCGTGACTTTGAAAATGATCTGGTCAATTTCTTGACCCAACTTAGAAACATAAATTATAGAGAAGAAAGAGAACCACAGCTGCACGATATTCCAAATATAGAAAGAATGGTTATGCGTGAGCTATTTCTATATATATTTAGTAATAATTTAGTAAACCAAGAACAAAGACCAGATAATATAAAATTTAACATAAATTTAATAACAAAGACACCTGTCAAAAATGAAAATGAAAATGAGAATGAGAAAAATTTGGAAAATATAATGTGCAATATTTGTTGGGATGAAAAAGAGAAAAATAAATTTGTTAAATTTGGATGCAATCACGAATTTTGTAAAGATTGCATTGTTACATCTTTTCGAAGTGAACAAAGAAATGCGCCTTGTTGTGCATTATGCAGAAGTGAAATAAATACTATAACGTGTACAAATGAAGATATTAAATCTGAACTTGCAGAATTTATAGCCTAAATTTTGGGTTTATAAATTTTTTATTTGCAAATATGTAAATAAAAAATAAAATAATTCAATATCAAATTATTAATAATAAATATGGTTAATATTTTGAATTATTAAAAATTATCACTCCAGAATCATAAATATTTTTAAATAATTATTTTAATTAGGAAGTGTTACTGGTCCGCCTCATCCACCTTTCATTACACTGTTCACAGTGTGTGTATTCATTGGTGTCATAGGTTCGCCTCAGCCACCTGTCATTTTACGAACGCGCTTGGTATGTTTCTTATTCGAGCGTTTTTTGTGTCGTGTTCTACGTTTTTTACTTTTATTAGATCTACCAAAGATCGAAAAAATATTTCCCAACAAATTCATTTATAAAATATAAAAATATTTTATTTTTTACTGTAATTCAGACCCGTGATTGTTGTCAAACGACGCGGGTTCAGGAAGATTGTCTATATTAGTTCCTTGATCTACTAAATTATCTTGCATATAATCTTGATTATTATCTTGTGTATCTTGATTAACATTATGTTGATTTGTTAATAACTCATCTGGCGTTTCTAATGGTTGAACAATTTCATTATTTAATTCTTTGATACTTGCTTTTTTCACAACATTTCGTTTCACGTTTTGTATTTGTAACGCGTGCATACCAATATATGGCAAAATTGCTGCATTATTCATATAAGTTCTGTAATGAAAACACGAGATACTCGTATTACTATTAAACTTAATACTATACCACCAATAAGCTGGAATAAACAATGTTTTTCCTGGAACAAGTGTAAATTCTAAACACTTCATTTTATCAAAATCCGCGCTATATTTTGGCTGAGGTGACCAAGGATTTACTGGAGATCTAAATTCGAAATTTTCATAATCGTAAATAGGATACAAATATTTTGTACTATGTGGCGGTGCAATCTTTATTTGTGCGGAACCTTCGGTTAACAAGAAAAAATTCCGGTAATTAATTTCATATCTAAATGGTGTGCAAGTTTTATTAGAACCCATCATAATATCATAATTACAATTCGAGACCATATACGGTCTTAGAAATTCGTCATTATACTTCAGATTTTTAATGACACCAGTTTCTTCTAAAAACTCTTTATTATTTTCCGAAAAATAGGTTGCATTTTTATCTTCGTCGAATAATTTTGTCGCTGCGTGTAATGGTAATGGTATATATAACTCGACATTTGGGTCTTCCTCCTTGACATTTCTTATTTTGACTTCGAATGCGTGATAATTATTTGAAATATAACTTTTACTAGACGTTTCTACTATTTTTTGACTATCAAAATCAAAGAGTACTGGTTGTCTTATATCACAAATTTCTTCTAATTTATCCTTCGATGGTTGGTCTACTTCATACATTTCTAAATCATTACTGGTTTTCAAATGGAATTGAATATGTAAATAAATAAATAATACCAAACAAAATATAAAGAATCCAACTATCATTTTCATTGTAATCTTAAATAAAAATAATAATAATTTTTGTTAACTAGAACGAAGTAATATTATTCCTCCATTTTTGGTGCAATATAAAAAACTAATGAGCTATCATCTCCTAAATTATAATGTATCTTCATTGGACATTGATTACTTAGCGAAAAATCTATTTCATTGGACAATTTGTTTGTTATACACATCTTATTCACATAGATCAAACTATACGTCAAAATTATTTTTTCACCTTCAATAACACTATACGTAGATAAATCTTCCACCGGAACGTCAACACACATTTCTCCAGTTACTCCATTGGTCGTTAAACTCACTTCCTCTTCACAACACTTTATTATAATATCATTACCAAAATTGCTTAATTGGGAAAATATATCGGCTATTTCTTTCGACGATAGTGTAAATTCGGCATCATATTCTACATCTGGAATATGCATTTCTTCATATTCATAATCAGCTAGTGGCATTTTGAAGGATTTTTTAAATTCGCCCTTTTTACTTTCAGATGATTCAAAATTTATATATAACATATCTTCATTACCATTGGTTTCGTCGGTCTTTATGATCAAGTCTTGGTTATCACTTTTTGTGCTAATAATAGAGTGAAAAACATTGGAATCAAAACATAGTTGTAATTTATCTGATTTTTCGTTTTCACCTAAATCGTATTTTGAAAACCATTTTTTGTTTATATTTACATTAAAGAGACAAATATGAGATTTATCCAATCCTTGAATAGACATATTTTCTGATTCAAAAGTAGCATTTATTAGCGCAGAACAGTTCTTAATCACTTGAAACAATGATACAAACATATCCTTTTTCTTTTTATCTCCAATACAAATGCGCATATTAAATATACTTGAATTATATTTAATATTGTTATAGTAAAATTTGTTATAGTATAATAATGTTTCAATTACTTGAAGCAGCTAATTCTTGTTTAATAATATTCTTCAAATCAACGCTCATAATCGAAGAAATATTTTCGCTGCTGCCATTCTCATTATTGGTATCAATATCATTCATTGATGAACCTGTCATTTCTTCCGTGGGTAAATTTGTTTCTTCGGTTGTTTCAACGGCTGGTTGGACAACTTTTTCTAAATCTGCTAATGCGTACTCAAAATCAGTGAATCTATTATTAGTTTCTGTCGCAAATAAATCGTATTTGATCATAAATGTTTTAAGAATATCTTTGGTTTCCACTAATTCACGTTCAAATCTAAACAATTGTTCAGTGTGTTTTGCAATAGCTAAGTTATGTTTCACACCTTCGTCGCCTATTCTGGTAATCTGTTCTGTTAATTTGGTAATTTCTTCCGAAGAATTACTTGTACCTGCTGGCTCCTTTTTCTCGAGGGAATCAATACGATTAATAATAGTTGTTAAAATACTATTGTCTATAATTCTAGAATTTTCTGGAATATTACCACTTTCTGTATAATCTTTTGTCTCATTTTCGTGTTCAGTTTCTATTACCCATTGTTCAACCCTTCCTAAACGTAATGTAATTAAACCAATTGCATCTGATACACTTAATTTTTGAAAAGGTAAACCATTCTTACTTTGTTGTTGTGATTGTTGTACTTGTTTATATGCGCTATTTTGTTGCTGTTGTCCTCTTCCAACTCTTACATTGGGTGGTGGAGGTGGCATATTTGGCTGATATCCTTGTTGTACAAAAGCGGCTTGGGAACCAATGGAGGTTATCGGACGATTTCCAGATACGGGTGGTGCATTTTCTCCGGCTCTTCTAGCTCTGGCGGCGGCAAGTGATCGTGAACTCATTTATTACTAAATAATGGTAAATTGTTTTTAAGTTGGTTACGCACTTTCACCTTTTATCCACCTTTGAAAACCAACGGTGCTTCGCTAAAGGTGGAGCCAAAATACTTTCCTAAAGAGTTTATTTAATGTTTTTTATTGTCTGGCTCTTACTTCGTTACAACCTTTCTTAAAGGTGGAAAAGGTTCACCTTTTGGAAGTAGGTTTCTTATATATACCTTCTGTTAAAACTACCTTATTTACTTTTTGAATCGCTTCTATTCTTTGTTTGGGTGTTAAAGTCTTGAAAGCGTGGTACATTTGTGCTACATAATTATCTGGATGTAGGGTTTCACAAATCAAATTATTCACTACCATCTTATCGTGCTCTTCCATTAAAACGTTGTACAATGTTTGTCCGTTGTAAGGTACTTTTGAAACTAATTCATTGTGAGTTTTTAGAAATTCATCTGCTTTCATCATTTTTCCTTTATAAAACAACATATGATTCTTGGTCATTGTGGTTGCTTCGCAAGGTAAATTTGTGCCTAGCGCATCTTTTTCAAAACGTACCAAATACTTATCTGGAGTCACTGTTTTGGTAATAGCGACAATTTTCTTATTGCGGATGGTGTGAATAGCTGGGTTGATTTTATTAATGGCAATGATTCCTTGGTTCGTTACAATAGGTGTACCAGCAGGGAAACAAATGTTGGAAATAATGTTGGTAAAGGTTTCAAATGAGTAATTACCGAATGAATCTTCAGCCAATACATTTACTGCATAAGTACCATTTGATGATACACCAAAACTAATATTACCGTTTGATACATCAATTGTAATACCAGAAGTATCAGTTGTGGATCCATTTACAGATGTAATACTCCAAGTGTAATTTCCTGATATATCTTCTACTGGTGTTTTTGGATTAACATTTTCTCCACCAGATGGATCGTACAATATTTCTGAAATTAAAAAGGATGTTAAACGGTATGGCACATTGGTGGAATTTTCGTCAATATCGGTCCAAGAACCGTCCATATTTAATGAGGCATCTGCTGCGGAATCTAGCCAATTTGTGGATCCGTCTGTGTAGTAACAATAGGACACGTCTATACCGCTGCCAATACCCTCACCAGTACCACTAGTAATACTACCAATAGAATAACAATTTGTCGCTGAACTGGATACAATATTGGATCCGAATATACCACCTGCACTATTACCAATTATAGTACCAGTAGAATAACAATTGGTCGCTAAGCATATTTGAGTATTGAATCCAAAGATACCACCTGCATTACCACCATTAATATTACCAGTAGAATAACAATTTGTCGCTGAACATTGAATACTCCTTGGTCCAAAGATACCACCTCCTCGAATAGCTATAGCACCAATAGAATAACAATTGGTCGCCGAACCTTCACTATATCGCCCGAAGATACCACCTCCATCTTCACCAATATCACCAGTAGAATAACAATTGGTCGCGGTACCTTGACTATTATCTCCGAAGATACCACCTGCATTATTACCAGTTATATGATTAGTAGAATAACAATTGGTCGCTGAACCTGTACTATATTGTCCGAAGATACCACCTGCACTTATACCACTTATAGTACCAGTAGAATAACAATTGGTCACTGTACCTTCACTACTATATCCGAAGATACCACCTGCATAATCACTAATAGTACCCGTAGAATAACAATTTTCCACATAATTCTCTGTTGCATTTTGTCCGAAATAGGCTTGGCCGATCCAACCACCTAATTCTGCTACACTGTATGTACTTTCTACACCTATATTTCGGATAGTTATATTTGAATTACCACTTGTATCAACTGTACCGTTTTGGAATAGACCTGGATAATCATTTGTCGAAACATTCACATACACTACGTGATTCGATCCATCGATAATGATATTACTACTGTCGATAATAAAATACTGGTCTGCACTATTCAAGGATAAATCGGTGGTAAATGTCATTATTAGAGGCAGTGCGGCTAATGCTCTTGCACCTGAAGTGCCTGTACCATCGTTTATTAACGTGACTGGCCATACTGCATCTGTCCAGGTGACTCCGTCATCATTCGAGTATTGCAAAACAGAACCGTTTTGTCGCAACTCAACTGTTCCAGAAGCGTCGATGATGGTAGGTAAACTATTTGTAAAAGTGCCAAACGAGTAACCGTCTTTTGTATTGGTTGCTAACACATTTACTTCATATATTACTCCGTATGGCAATGAATTAAAGGAAATATCACCGGTATTTGAATCGATGGTTATACCGGTATATAAAGAAGGATTCAAACCATTTACCGAAACAATACTGAAAGAACAATCGGTTAATACACTTGCAGTAGAGTTTGACGCATCTGTTGCGGAACTAGGATTATACAAAGTGCTTGTAAAAGATGATAAAAGGTAAGGAACATTATTGGCAGATAAATCAATATCGGTCCACGCATTTGGTTCGGTTACGTTTAATAAAGCATTTGCAGAAGCGTCTAACCAATTTGTGGATCCATCTGTGTAGTAGCAATAGGATATATCGATATTTGTGCCGATACCTTTATTTATATTTGTAGCACCCGTACCCGTAGAATAACAATTGGTCGCGCTAGCGCCAGCTTGACTACCTGATCCGAAGATACCACCTGCATTAGTACCACTTATAGTACCAATAGAATAACAATTGATCGCGCTAGCGCCAGCTTGACTACCTGATCCGAAGATACCACCTGCACTAGTACCTATAGGACCAATAGAATAACAATTGGTCGCTGAACCTTGACTACCGAATCCGAAGATACCACCTGCATTCCGATATATAGTACCTCTAGAATAACAATTCGATGCAGAACCTGAACTATATGATCCGAAGATACCACCTGCTTGACTATATATAGTAGTACCAGTAGAATAACAATTAGATGCCGAACCTGAACTATATGATCCGAAGATACCACCTGCTTGACCACCTATACTACCAGTAGAATAACAATTGCTTATAAAACCGGAACTACCTCCTCCAATGATACCGCCTGAACCACCACCAATATCACCAGTAGAATAACAATTCGTTACTAAATTATCTGTTGCATTTATTCCAAAATATATTTGACCTATCCAACCGCCGTAATTCGTTAAACTACTTTCAACTCCCAAATTTCGGATGGTTATATTTGAATTACCGCTTGTATCAGCTGTGCCATTTTTTACTAAACCTGGATATAAATCTACGTTAATATTCACTACATTGTTCGACCCGTCGATTATAATATTGCTGCTATCTAGAATGAAATATTGTGTCAAGGCGTTAAACGATAAATCGGTTGCAAATGTCACGTTGAGTGTAGAACTAGGTGAATCTGTGTTTGTTAGTGTGATAGGCCACATAGACGAAGATACGTCCGTCCAAGGTCCGTTTACACTTGATGAGTACTGAACGTCTGATCCACTTTGTTCGCTTTGTTGAAAAAACAGTGTACCTGATGCATCAATACGTGAATCTGTAAAATTAGGTATATTTGTCAAGAGTGAATTTAGTGAAAAATTTGCGTGATTTGAACCAACGTTGGTAACATTCCAGTTCGCATATACGTCGCCGATGGTTAAAAGCCTTTCATTATTTTCAAACATAGACGTCATATTGGTAACATTTGACGTGTTCCAATTATCTATGCCTTCTACAGTATTATTACTTATATCTTTGTGTTGTACATTTATCAAATTGTTGCAATTATAAAACATATTAGTCATATTCGTACAAGCAGATGGATCAAAATTTTGTCCAAAAGTAATAATATTCAAAGAAGAATCCTGAGTATTTCCTTGACCGTCTGTCATTTCAAACATATAAGACATATTCGTAACTTTTGACGTATTAAAATTGCTTAGATCTAATGAAGTGAGTACAAAACAACCTGCAAACATACCATACATATCTCTAACATTTGCTGTATCAAAATTAGTCACATCTAATGATGTTAGAGAATAACATAAATTAAACATTCCTACCATATTTGTCACATTTGCTGTATCAAAATTAGTGACATCTAATGATGTCAATGATATACATCCGGAAAACATATAACGCATAGTAGTAACATTTGACGCATTAAAATTTGTACCAAAAGTTAATGATGTCAAGGAGTAACATGAGGAAAACATAGCTCGCATATTCGTGACATTTGTTGTATCAAAACTATTATCGAAGGTTACTTGTGTTAAATTTGTACAAGTATAAAACATTGCATAAAAAGAAGCATTACTACCTATATATGGTGCAGTAATACCACTATTAAATGAAGTTAATGTAGTTAAACCTGCAAACTGTGAACCGCCAGTACTAATTGGAATTCCTCCTAAATCAGTTATTTCTAAATTACTTATTCCAGATGTGCCATTAGTATTATTGTAATAATCTAAAACAGTTTGAGATACATTAAATGTTAACCCGTCTGTTCCTGATACTGAATTATATGAGTAGGAAATACCAATATTATAAGTTACAATACTTGCATAGACAGTTATTGTTGTTGGTCCTGATGCTGTGGCAGAAACACTTATATTGAACTCTGTAGCAGAAATGATACTCGTTATAGTTGTCCCATCTGGAATACCTGTTCCCACAACCCTATTACCTTGAGAAAGACCTGCTGTACTAGCTACAGTTATTGTACGAGTTCCCAAAAAAAAAGTTGCACCATTTAACGTTGCAATTGGCGCACTTATAATTGTTGCACTAATATCTGTGACAGTAATACTATTATTCGTATTAAGTATAGGCAAATTATTACTTATATCCGTCGAAGTGACATTGTTTGAACAATCAAACTGATATCTAAATGTTCCTGTTGTCGCCATATATATATCCACCTTTAAAAAGGTGGAACCAAATTATAATTATTATTAAATATAATATTTATAATTTTCACTATTCTTAATTCGCCTAAAAATAAATCTAAGTATTTGGCTCAACCTTCAGCGAAGCACCGCTGGTTCATAAAGGTTGATTTTGCTCCGCTTTTTCTAAAGTTTTGGCTCCGCAACGGCTTAAGCTTCGCGGAAGTCCCTTCGGACCTTTCCTAAAGTTTTGGCTCCACCTTTCTTAAAGGTGGATTAGGCAACCATCTGAAATTTAATCGCTTCGTGACTCACATAATTATATATCTCAAAATCTTCAACCTGATAATCATTAATATTTTCCTTAATTTGTTTAATAGAAACTGTTGGAAATGGGTATGGTTCTCTAGCAATTTGCATTTTAGCCCCTTCTATATGATCTTCATATATATGACAATTTCCCATAAAATATACAAATTCATAGGCTTCTAATCCACAATGTTTGGCGATCAAATGTGTAAGGAATGAATATGATGCGATATTAAATGGCGAACCCAGCAAGCAATCGATACTGCGCTGGTAAAGAGCGCACGATAATTGGTTTCCATTATGGACATTAAATTGACATAAAATATGGCAAGGCGGTAGCGCCATTTCATCGAGCTGGCAAGGATTCCACGCTGTCATAATTAGACGTCTACTGGTTCTTTGAGTCGGATCTTTTAAAGCATCGATGATTTGCTGCAATTGATCGATACCTTCGCCGGCGTAATCTTCATCGCCTTCCCATTTAGCATTAAAATGTCTCCATTGATGACCATATATAGGACCTAGTTCACCATCCGAATAGTGACTTAATCCGCGTGATTCCAGAAATTCTGGCGCTGCATTGGCATCCCAAATATGCACTCCTTGTTCCTTCAAAATATTATTATTTGTTTTACCCCGAATAAACCATAACAGCTCTTTCAAGCAAGTCTTCCAAGCGGTTTTTTTAGTGGTTAAAATAGGTATTTTGCCGTCCTTTAGAGAAAATCGCATCATATGTCCGAAAACACTTTTTGTTTTACCATTTCTAGTTTCCTCCCACGCGCCATTTTCGATTATATTCTCAAGTAGATTTAAATATTGATATTCTTCGTGCAACTTATATTCGTGTAAATTAATGCTTCGAAAAATATTATCAGACACCTTATCATTATTATAATTGTTTTCTATTCTATTTATTTCTTCCATTATATTCAAATTATTTAGAAATACCTTTAAATAGTTTGAATATTTATTAACTCGATTTTTAAATTTAAAATTTTAATTTCTAATTATACCCTATATAAGGATATGGATAGTTCAGATGATTCAAATAAAAACTTCTTTAAACACGTTTTCAATTTTGACGACGATTCTAAAACCGAAATTTTAAATATAATACAATATGCTCTGATTGCTATTATTCCAATCGTAATATTAAATAAAAGTATAGGAAAATATGTACCTGAGTCTGATGATAGAAAAGGGAGTTTAGAAATAAGTGCTGAAATTGTGATTCAAGTGATCGTTACATTTATAGGATTTTTAATTATTCATAGAATAATAACATTTGTTCCTACTTATAGTGGTGCAAAATATCCAGATTACAATATAATTTTTAATATTTTAGCAGTATTGATGATTTCTATGAGCCTACAAACTAAGCTTGGAGAAAAAGTAAGTATTTTAGCAAATCGCGTAATGGATTTATGGGATGGTAAAAGCGATAATAAAAAGAAAAATGGAAAGAATATTGTAAAAGTGTCTCAACCTATTTCTGGACAAATAACTGGTCAGCAAATGAATAATGCGGCAATCACACAACCTGTATATACTGATGGAACCGCTATAAGCTCGCTTCCTACAAACGATGTTCAATATGGATCACAAAGTAATATGCAACCACAACAATTGCCTAATTATGACACAATGTATAGACAAGATACCACGCCATTAGTTGGTGCTGCGAATCCACCAGGACAACCTATGGAAGGGTTTGGTGAACCTATGGCTGCAAATGCGGTTTTAGGAGGCGGGGCTTTTGGAAGTGCGTGGTAATTCATACACTTTTAGAAAAAGTGTAGCAAAAAGTTATAAAGAAGTAAAGCAAAATATAATATAAGTATAATAACGAAGTAAAGCAAAAATACATAGAAACAAATATAAATATAAATTCCAATCTATATTTATATGGACGTACAAAAGTTATTAAAAGCATTAGACGATGAAACAAACGAAACACTTTTGAACTTTACATCAGACAAAATAAAAGAAATGAATTTGAATGTTTTGAAAGAACTACAGCTTCCAAAACTAGAAACATTACATTTGTTAGATAAATTACAAGATTACAAATATGTGGACGAAATGAATGAGTTAAAATATGGTGCTTACATCAGATGGATACCTATCGAAGATCCGACAAATATTAAATTATCCAAAGGAGCGCTATTTTGTGAAATGAAAATCACTGATAAAGGAGTATTTTGCATTTGTAAAAATTATGGTTTTGCTCCACGACATTTTCAAATATCAATGGACAAAAATCTAATATTTCAAAGATTAACTCAACAAGAGCAAGTGCTTTTATCAGCTCTAGACCATCTTGCGAAATAAAGAAGAGATACAATTTAAAATCTTATTAGTATTTTTCGTATCTATCTCTAAAACACTATTATATACATATTCTGATCGTCTTGTATTCAAATACATTTCAAATACATTTGGCACAATATCTACTTTTGCGTATTTACGAAAATTATGTAAATTATATATTATAGTGACATCATCTTGATCAATATCTTTTAACCATTTATAATGTTTACTATTAGCATCGTCATCTTGAAAATGCGTGTTATAAATATCTTGTAATATTTCTTTCAATACGTGGAATGACCCATTTTCTATTTTAAAACTGTTTTCCAGTAAAAACTCCCAATTATTTTGTAGATGTTCATAATTAGATATAGTTTTTACATTACCAAAATCAGTAACCATAATTGATTGTATATCTTCGTACAAAAATAAATTTTCAATATGATAATCTCCTTGACTATAACCGGTATTTAATGCTATCATTATAATTTCATACCTAGCAATATTGTATATCGTTTTCAGTCTTTCTGAAAATTTTGATAATTCAATCGTATTATAAATTTCAATAGAATTTTCATTGGATATTTCAATATTTTCCTCGTTATATTTTTTAATATTTTCCATATCCTTACTTGATACATATGAATGTATGTTATCAAATATAGGTATTAATACATCATAACAATTTCTATAATATTCAATATTAATATACTCCATACCTGTTATGGCAAAATAATACTTATAAGTTAAATGATTGTTATCTATATTATTAAAATCTTTAAACAATTGGATCAAATAATTTTTATTTCGCTTATTTATATTTTTACATAAATTTTTATATATATTTTTATATTTGCTTGATTTATTATCGTATAATTTTGAAAATAAAACGATTGGTGTGTTACGCGTTAAATTCATAATGCCTGCTTCTGATATTTCACATTGTCTACAATTTTCCTTAAAAAAATTAAAAGGAGTTATATAGTGCGTGACTATTTCTGGATTATTTTTATTATCATAGATAGGATTATTTCTATTTCTAAAACTAATATTCGATTGTTTATCTTCACATATAAACGAAAATTTAATACATATAACGGTTACATTTTCCATTTCTCCGTACACATTTAAATAAAAATACGGCGATAAATTCTCGTTTTTATCAAAAAAACAATTAAATAATAAATATTTATTTGAATTATAACTTACAAATCTAATTTTACTGTTTTCAATAAAGAAATAAAACGAATCTTCGGCATTTCTAGGTCTTTTTGTTTCTCTTATTGTTTTTATAAATATATAATTATTGTTATACATCTAATTATATAGATAAAATATATTTATATTTTTTGTGTAAAATATAAATATTATTACTCTAGTACAGTATATTTTAATATAGTACAGTATATTTTAATATAGTATAATTTAATACAGTATAATTTAATATAGTATATTTTAATATTTATTTTTTCTAGTTTTTCTAGTTTTTCTATTGCATTTGCAATCGGCAAATAGTCCGGGTATAAATGTTCCCAAACTAATTAACTGTATATGTGATTTATGAATTGGCTTCTTAACTGTGCGGACTTTTTTACCCTTATGATATTTTGTAACGCTTTTATATCCTTTGCCATTTTTGATCGAAACCTTTCGTACCGTTTTACCACCCATTTGTTTCTTTACTTCAGTATTTTCATAATTAAAATGATTCATTTCCATATCCATTATTTATATAATATATCTAGAAAAAATCTGTACAATATATAAATGAATGCCGCATTAGTTCATTTATTTCATATTATCATTGTTGGAGGTTTATTTCTCTATGTAGGAATAAATAGAGAGAAAATTTCTAAAGTGTTATTCCGCATATTACTAGGGGTTGGGTTTCTAATCATATTTTACCACATCTATAAAACATACACCTATATAAAAGCAGGTAAAGGATATTGGGTAAATCTATTACATATTTTCGTAGTGGGTCCATTACTTATATATATTGGGTATTATGGGGTGAAAACCGCGAGATTATATTTTGAACTTTTAATGATGTTAGGTTTTGCATCGATTGGATACCACGGGTACTATTTATTGAGTGGTTAACATTGTGTTTCAATCCATTTTTTCGTTAATACAGATTGCACGCTTTCCAACGCACCTTCTGTCCAACCTTGATATCTACTAACGGCTTCTCCTACGACGAGTAGACCTTTTTCCGGATGCTGTACTTTATTGACAAACTCGCGTCTAGTTTTATATCCTTTTAACGGATCATAATAATGAGTTCCGATAGGCCAATAATAATCTTTAATTTCAACAAGCTGTAAAGATCCATCAGGAATACCTAGCGACTTTTCTATCAGTTCACAAAATAAATCGCGATTTTCGGGAGTATTTTCCAAATATTTTTTTAATAGAGTGGCATTATTATTGTCACTATAGGCAATCATATAGACTCCTTTATTGGCATCCATTGGTATAATTTTTTGCAACGGCCCTGGAACTATTGTGTAATTTGGCACGTATTTTTTCATTATATCGGCGGATTTCTTATTAAATTTACCATATAAACGTAAAAAGGGTTGTCCGTGGATCTGTTGATATATACTATCTTTTTTATCTGCCCCTGGAACTATTTTTTTTATTCCAGAAATAGTAGTTGCTACGATCACTCTATTCGAATGATATATGGTTCCATTTTCTAATGCAATTTCAAACAAACAGGGGTCATCTTTAATTTTTTTCACAGAAACTACATCACTCGAAAATTTAAAATGTTGATGACCGATTTTATGATATAAGATTTCTACCATTTGTTTCCAAGGTATATGAAGACCCGTCCAACCACCCTTATTGTCGTCCATACCATAATTATACAATGTTTCCAATAGATCAGCGTTTTCATAATCGGTATAACCTGCTGAAATAATAAATTGTTTATACATTTTCTCTCCAAACATTTGAATAAATGCTTCTTTAAATGTTTTATTTTTCAATTCAGGGTTTATTTTAACATATTTTTTTAATTTATTTACTGCTTTAACAATATCTAACGGAGTAAATAATTTTGAATAGTCCATAATAGAATCAAATGTACTGTACTTGACTCCGATTTCTTTCATTAATTGTATTAAAAGCGGATTTGTATCTTCTCTCCCTATTCCAGCGCCAGTGACTATTTCTGTTCCATAAAACGTTTCGTTACTCGTGCGACCTCCGATCCATTGTTTTTTATATTTTTCTAGAATCAAAAATGATGTTTCGGGAGATATTTTTTTTATATTATATGCGCTATATAACCCAGACATACCACTACCAATAATAATTATATCGTAATATTTAATCATATATATTACCAATACAAAAATACGCATAAATAAATACACATAAATAAAAAAATTGATTGAAATGTTAGTAATTTTATAATTAGTATTCAAATAAAAACAGTAAATTACTTTAAAAAGGCTTGAAAATGTCATTAGTTAATTGGATTAAAGAGTATGAATATCTTATTGATCCTGAAATATTGGCGAATAACCCTAATCCTAAACTAATCCCTTATTTAACAAATAATCCGGATGTAATTGATTGGGTAAATTTATCAAAAAATCCAAACGCTGTAGAAATTTTAAAAGAAAATAAGGGATGTATTGACTGGAAATCTATATGTTTAAATCCTCATCCTGAAGCAATAGAATTAATTCAAGAACATTACCAACATTATTTAAAACGTTGGACAGACAAAAGGGCTAGAATTCCATACGATATGGTATTGAGTTGGGAGAATTTATCACAAAATCATAATGCTGTAAAATTTCTAAAAAAAAATCCTATCTATGTGGGCTGGAATTTTCAAGAGCCACCATATGAAGCGAATCAAGATGATCCTGATTATGAAAGTGAATATTTGAAAAATTTATATCCTGACAATGTAATTCATTGGGGCTTCTTATCAGAGAACAAAAAAGCGGTTAAATTATTGAAAAAAAATCCAGATAATATAGAATGGGATTACTTATCAAGCAATACTAGTAAAAAGGCTATTCAATTATTAGAAGAAAACCCTGATAAAATTAATTGGTATTTATTATCTCGAAACCCTAGCGCAATTGATTTAATAGAGCAAAACCTGGATAAGGTTGACTGGGGTCAATTATGCAAAAATCAAAATGCAGTACACTTATTTGAAAACGAAGAAAATATTATTGAAGTAGATTGGTGTTATATGTCTGCAAATCCCAATGCATTATGGCTATTAGATCAATATCGTTCAAAAATAGACTGGCGATGGTTATGTAAAAATCCGAATGCGGGCGATTGGTTAGAACAAAATATAGAAGCACAATTTGATAAATTTGATTGGAGTTGGATATCAGCAAATCCTTGTATATTTGAATAAAAACGTGTATTAAGTATTTAAATAATTAAATTAAAAATTTTTAAAAAGAATACAACTCGTACGTATTATTTTCTACGTGTTGTATTCTTTTTAATTTTTTTTAATTTAATCGAACCTTTTCCTTTACATTTAAAATTTCCGCGAGTAAGTCCTCTTCTATTTAATATAGTTTTCGTACATATTCCTATAGCACGAGCTTCATTTTGTGGATCAACTTTTTTTATACATCTGCACAATTTAGTTGAAATAATTGTTTCTGCCTTCATCTTAAGTAATCGTGTTGATTTTGGTATTTCTTCTTTATAATATTCTAAAATTTTTTTATAATCTGAGTTTGATAATTCACTCATATTGTTTAGACTTAATATTACCAAATATTAAAAATTTATTCGCTTCCAAAAAAAGCACCTCTTCCTATATTAAAATCGGTTAACCTAGTAATCGTTTCTTGTTTGTCCTTCATAATATCATTGATTACGTCTTTCATAGAGATCATTCCAATGAATTTTGGATTTTTGTCATCGACAATTAATAAATGGTGAATATTTTTGAATGACATTTTATTCATACAAGATTCTAATGAGTCGTCCTTTTTAGCAACAATCACATTATTACCATAAGTACATATATCCTTCACTTTTAAATTTTCATAGGTCTTGTTTTGTGCAGCGACCTTATTTATGTAATCACGCTGAGACAATACTCCTACCAATGTATCGTTCTTATCAGTAACTGCTAAACATCCTACATTAAAAACTGTGAAACGCGTAATTGCTTCCTTTAATGGCTGTTCTTCATTGATCTTAAAATCAACCTTATAATAACACGATTTTTTGAATACATTAATTGCGGTAGATGAGCTAGATGTTCTATATTTAATTAAGTTGTTATTTTTTGCCAATTGTGATCTTGTTGCACGTACTATTCTTTGTGAAAACATATTCTATAATACTATGTATCATTTTCTTTTTATATTATTTTGTTAAATATTTTATTTAGTTTTGCACCATATAAGATGTTAATAATATAGATTTAATAAGAAATTGTATAAAATATAAAATGAAATATTATTATAGTTCAAATTCTAAATTCAAATTTTAAATTCGAATTATTTGCAAAATCTAAAAGCTCCATATATATTAGTACTAATGAAAATTGTAGTTTTTGATTTAGACGAAACACTCGGTTATTTTACTCAATATGGAATATTTTGGGATTGTCTAACACATTATTTAAAAAATATAAATAATCCTGATTTAACACAAACCGATTTTAACGATATTTTAGATTTATACCCAGAATTTTTACGTCCGAACATAATAAATATATTGAACTATTTAAAGGAAAAAAAATTATCTAATTGTTGCCATAAAATGATGATATATACAAATAACAATGGTCCAAGAGAGTGGGCACATCATATTATAAAGTATTTCGAAAAAAAAATTAATTACAAACTAATTGATCAATTAATTGCAGCATTTAAAGTAAACGGTAAAACCATTGAAGTTTGTAGAACAACACAGAATAAAACCCATAAAGATTTAATTAAGTGCACTAAAATCCCGGCTAATTCAGAAATATGTTTTTTGGACGACACATTTTATCCCGAAATGAGTAACGAAAATATCTATTATATTAACATAAAACCGTATTATCACGATTTACAGTTTGATTATATGATACAAAAATTCAAAGATAGTGATATTGGTAATAAAATAATAGCAGAAAGAACCGATTTTGAAGAAAAAATGTTGGCACAAATAAAACTTTATAAATATGAATGTATTGATAAAGATTCAAGTGATTACGAAATAGATCAAATTTTGGGTAAACAAATTATCACACATTTACGGGAGTTTTTTAATAAAACCAAACGTTCGAAAACACAGAAGCACAGATCAAAACGGAATTTTAAAAAAACGATGCGAAAATATTAGAAAAGATATAGTAATTTAAATGAAAACGTTTAATTATTAAAGTATTTTTTGATTTTTTCTTTCGCGTGATTTAAATATTCGTTTAATGCAGACGTTGTAAGAATGAATAAACCCGCTGTAAAAACTATTTTACGATCTAATTCAGTAAACTGGGAAATTTTTCTAAATGGATTAAACCGCCATATTAAAAACAAACAAATATAAATTCTTACATAATAATCTAGGCTTTCAAGGTACTTTGGTGCTGAACTAGACCAACCCAAAAATGAAACAAAAATTGATATATACGTAATAATTATAAATAAATTAAAAATACGTTCCTGAAAATCATTTAACTTTTTATTAAAAAACATTGTTATATAATATTTATATTTTTATTTTCATTATTGTATAAAATATAAATATAACGCAAACTGTATACTATTTTTTATTAAATTTGATTAGAATCATTCGATTTTTTATAAATCTCTAACGTTCTCGCGCTTGGATCTGATGCATTAGTATATTTTGGCATCCAAAAGTAAGGTAAAATATGCGCACAATTTGGATAGACTTTACTGAAAATCTGCTTATAATAGTGTTTTTCAGTTTCAATACAAGGTTTGTAACTATCTGTTTGTTCTTCCGCATTCATATAAACGGCTATATATTCTTGTAAGATTTGATATAATGATCGTCCTTGACTACTAACACCATCACTAAACGCTTCTTTCTTCCTCCATAAAATTTCAGATGGTAATAATTGCCTTCCATTATAGTCTGTATATTTTTCTTGTGAAAAACTATATCTTAAAATGAACTTTTCTATACATTCGGTATCAGATAACTCAGTTGAATATAACTTATATTTTTCATTTATTTCATTGTTGTTTCGGTGATTTCTGAAATATGCTGGTATAGAAAGTATACAGTTTACAAAATTTCTGTCCAAAAATGGTGTTCTAGGCTCAAGACCGTGGGAAGAAATCGATTTATCGGAACGCAATACATCAAATAAATGTATATCTTTCAATAATCGCCGTGTCTCTTTATCAAACTCGATATCATCTGGGCACTTGTTCATATATAAATAACCACCTAAGAGTTCATCTGATCCGTCGCCGTTAAAAATGACTTTGGCTTCCGAATGTCCGGCAATATATTTACCAAGCAAATAATTTCCAATACTGGCACGAACTGTTGTTGTGTCGTAACTTTCTATAGCCTGAATAACTTCTGGAATGGCATCAAACATTTCCTTTTCCGTGACAATAATTTCGGTATGATTTGTTCCCAAATAATCGGCTACGATTCGTGCGTATTTAAGATCCTCAGAACCCTTTAATCCAATACTATATGTTTCTAATTTATTTGGCAAATTATGTTGATTATAAAAATCATTTACTAGTGATGCAATCAAACTGCTATCGAGACCACCTGATAATAAGCAAGCGATCGGTCTTTCCGTTGTAAGACATCTTTTGTTTACAGCGGTATTTAAATAAGCTGAAATTCTAGAATACATCATATCGTTTACAAAAAAATTTTCTGTATTATCTGTGATTTGCCAACTATGCGAAAAACTTGGAATATAATAAGGAACATTTTCTTTTTCTACTTCCCATACTGAATTGATCAAATTACTGTGATTGAATATACTGTAAGTACCAGGTTTAAACTGCTCAAGTGAATAATGAAGCGTGTTTATATTATAAAATCTTTCCAGACATTTAAGCTCTGACGCAAAACCATATAGTTGGAACCATTCGAAATTGTTCTTATTTTTTAAATAATACAGTGGTCTTACTCCTAATGGATCACGGGCTACATACAATTTATTATGAAGTTCTTCTGAAATACGGTTGTCATACAATACAAATGCATAAACACCATCTAGCATATTTAAGGTTTGTTCAATTCCATATTTAATATATAGATGAATGATAACCTCGCAATCAGACCCTGTTGTAGGTTCTACATTCATATATTTGTACAGTTGTTTATAATTATATATTTCTCCATTACATATCAAAACAACATCATTAAAAACCAATGGTTGATTGGAGGCTTCATTTAGTCCATTAATAGCTAAACGATGAAATCCTAATGTCATTTTCATATAACTAGTATCTAATTTAGAAAATTCTGGACCACGCCCTCTGCCTTTTAAAAATTCATTATTTATCATATCATTACTAATATTACTACTATTTAGGAGAGCAAATATTCCACACATAAAATATTATCTGCCACAATCTTTATATGATTTTTGTTATTTTATTTATGTTTGTGAATTTGTTTTATATTATAAATAAAAATAATATATATTTATATCAATGATTAACGAATACAAACAAAGTCCTATTTGTAATTCAAAAATACACGAAGAAACAAACACCAGAATTTATGACAGAAATATTCCATCTCAAATGTTACAACCATATATCGATGTGAGACCAGTTATGACAAAATATTCTTATTTTCCTATTTTAGACCCTAGAAAACCTATAAATGTTCCGTTATTACAAATGCCTACATATAATGTTCAACAGGTTTTTAATCCTGGAAATACGGTTTCGCCGTGGTCTGGATTCGCTTCTAATATAAATACCGAGTCCGAGTTAAGAAATCAAATATATGCTTTGCAAAAATGCAGTCAATCAGTTTATGTTCCAAATAGTAATAGTGATTTATATGACTATAAATTTAAGACTACAAAACAAGACAACCCTCACGAATTATTATTTCAAAATGAAAATTTCTCTAATTTCGATCCTAATCCTGATGCAAAAATTGTCGGTTCAGGCATTTTTTATAATAATACAAGATGTCAGGTTCGTGATATGACAAAACAAAAATGCTAAAATATTTTATAAGTTTTTATGTAAAAATTTATAAAATTTGCATTAATTGACCTCTTTATCCACGACAATATTCTTGGCAATATTGCGAATAATCTTATCTTCTTTTTCCAAATCATTATCCCCTGAGCCGCCAAGGGATTCAATAATTAACTTATGATATTGCGTGGAGTATTTCGAATGATATTCATTATAATCTGGGTGTTTTTCTTTGAATTTTTGAATTAATCTTGCATTTTTAGTGGCAACCTTTTTTATCACTTTGCGTATTTTATTCTTTTCTTCGTCTTTTTCCCATTTATCTTCATCTTTAATGTAAATCGTTTCTCTCTTTTTATCAGTACAATGCACTGGTCTTTGTGTAACATCAAGCGCATTTAAATTTTTCACAATGATATTAGAAATACCATCTACATAACCTATTTCGCCCATCTTTTCTAGATCTGACAATTGCAATTGGATCGACTCAACAAAATCCATAATATTCATTGCATTTTTGCAGGTCTCATTTAAAAAGAAATTCAAATTGAATGCCTTATTATGAGAATTTATAGTGTTATTACTATTATTATTTGTACCATTTTCTAAAACCTTTATCATTAAGTTTTTTAATTCAGAATTATCTTTTATAAGCATCATAATCATATCTTTATCTGTTGAATCTTCATTTTTAATAACATCTTTTGGACTACATTTTTGCTGATGATACCAAAGACTATTACGAGCATTATATGTTTTTTGACAATATTTACAAATATGGCATTTTTTTTCTTCTTTTTGTTCTAAAACGTTCATTTTTGTTCTATTTTGATGTTTCAGTGTGGACAAATGTTTGTCATAGTTACTCTTTTTACTGCATTTAAAGTCACAATTCTCACATACAAATATTATGGCATTTTCGGCATTTTCATACATTCTAAATGTTCTATATTATTAGAACATAAAAAATGCCTAAATGTTTAAACTTAAAATAGTAAAATTTTATCATCACATTTTTAGAATTATTTTTTCTGTGACCACAGCATAAAATTCAATTATGGTCACATTTTAAGAATTTGGCATAAAGTATTTCAACTTTTCAAAATTGGACAAAAAAAATGTCCAATTTTCACTTTTCCAAAAAAGTCTTTAAAAATACATTAAAATTTCGATACTACACGTGTAGGACCTGTTTTGGATCATTTTTTAGTATATTCCCTACATTATGTAGTGTTTTGCTCCACTTTTAAGAAAAGTGGATTATGTAGTGTTTTCGGCAATTATTTGCGTTAAAAACTAATTTTTTATAAAAATAAAAAATATATGTCCGAATCATTTGTAAATCAAATCACACTAGACTGTCTTTTGAATAAAGAAATGTATAGTAAACATTTGAAGAGTAAAAAAAACAAACAGATCAACAAAGAAGAGAGAAAATTTTATCGAAAACGTATTTACAATTTATTTAAAGAAATAATAAGTGGTAACATACCAAAAGATTTAGCTCCTGACGTGAAATATTCGTATGATAATTTTATAAATTCTGCGATACAATATTTTAAGACTCTTGATAATAATGATATAATACAATCCGAATATAATGGATGCGATTTTTCTTTAGAAGATAGCAGTTCAAAATTATGCGACTTTTCCGCAAATGTAATAAAGAAAAATGAAGCGGATTTGCTTTTAACGCGTTCTGTTAAAATAGAAGTACCTACTTTAGATAAATACGTCACTAGAACTCGCATTAAAAAAGAAGAAGAAATAATATTACCTCGACAAAAAGAAATAAATTTACAGGATCCCGAATTAAAAAATAAAGGATTGAAAAAGAATAATATCAATAATATGTATGAAGACAAAAACACAAAAAATAAAAATGATGAAAACAAAAATGTCAAGGGTATATTTGACAAAAACAATGAAAAATAAAGTAAAACATAATGGAGGTAAAAAGTCTACAAATAGTAAACATAAAAACCCTGTTTTAGAAAAGGTGAATTGTAGTCCAAAACCCAAAGGTGAAATTAACGATTTTTCGTGTTATACAAATAAATCGTTATACAAGTTGAGAGACTTATGGAACGCCAGACATCCGGATTTTAAAATTACTACGAATTCTCCAAAAGAAATACATCGCAGAATAAGTGAACACCTGAGCGGTGTTTGTAATAAAGAATCTTGCTGGTTAAAACAAAAAGCCGAATTCGGTCCCATTGAAAGTGATATGGCTGATTCATTTGCTCCAGAATCACCTCCCGAATGGAAGAAAAACCCTAATGAATGGCTTTCAAGTATCGATATAATGAATGTAATGAAACAATATGAAAAGGCATACAAGTGTTTTGATTTTATAGGTCCTACACCAATAGATTTTGACACCAGAAAGTTATATGGTGAATGCGTATGGGATGAATTATGTAATTTTAGTATTGAAGAACAAATTAAAAATGGTAAAACAAAAATAGGGATTATATTTAATACCGATCCCCATTATAAACCAGGACAACATTGGATATCGATGTTTATTAACATTAAAAAGAAAAAAATTTTTTTCTTCGACAGTACAGGCGACAAAGCACCGCCACAAATAATGAAATTGGTAGACCGTATAAAAGAACAAGGGTTGAATTTAGACAAAAAAATCAAATTTAAATTTGATAGTAATGAAGGAATAGAGCATCAATACGGTAATACGGAATGTGGTATTTATTCACTATATTTCATAGTTCATATGTTAGAAGATAAGATGACTGAACATTATTTAAAAACACATATTTTAAAGGACGAATATATGAATAAATTTCGACGCATATATTTTAATGATTCGTTATAATTTTGTTTTATTATTTTATTATTTTATTATTTTATTATTTTATTATTTTATTATAATAATAAATGTCTATTAGCTCAACAAACTATATATCTTCTTCTGGTCTGGATTTAATAGATGTATTTAATCCATACACAAGTGGTACAAAAATAACTACTAATTATACAGTAAACGATACAGATTTGGGTGACATTTTCCAACCGTATACATCTGGTACGAAGGCAGAAACAACTGGATTTACTATAAATGGAAGTGATTTAAATAACTATTTTGAAATTTTATCTCCGTATACTATTTATGGAAACCCTACTTATTCTACATATAGCAGTAATGGGTATACTGTTTTGGTATTTACCAATTCAACCTCAGGATCAATATCCTTTAGTTCAAATAAAACTGTAAATTATATTGTTGTTGGTGGTGGAGGACACGGAGGGCCAATAAATTCATTTGGGTCTACTAAGAGAGGTGGTGGAGGTGGTGGAGGTGGAAGTGTTTTAATGGGTAGTTTAAATCTAACAAAAAACAATAAATATTCAATAATAGTAGGTAACGGTAGTACTACAAGTAGTAACAGTGGGGACAGTTCCTATTTTAGTAATATTAATGCAACTGGTGGTAAATCAGCTACATCATCGAGTAATAAAGGCGGCTCTGGTGGAACAGGAGGAGGAGATGGAGGAACTGGATACGACCCAACTTCCCCAAACCCTAGTACAGGGGGTAATGGATCAATTGTAAACACATACATTACAGTTACTATTAATAATAATAATTATACATATTTATCTGGAGGCGGTGGTGGAGGTATGAATTTTGCAGATGAAAACTATGATGGAGGTAAATCTGGGGGTGGAGCAGGCGGGTATTGGCCAGGAAGCAATACATATTATGCTTCTGTAAGCGGAACAGCAAACACCGGCGGAGGTGGCGGAGGTACCGCTCTAGATGTTTATGGCGATGAGGGATCAAATGGAGGAAGTGGTGTTGTTATTTTATATTTTACTTAAAAATATTATAATACTTACAGTAGTAAAAATATATAAAAATATAATTGTTATATTTATATATTATGCAGATCACCAACTTTTTAACCAAGGAAAATGTAAATACTCTATGGGATGTTATAAGCGATGAAGATATTTTTAAAGCGTTACATAGAGATGCACAAAGCCAAATTTTGCAAGTTTTTTCAACCAATATAAAAGGGTTTTTCGAAAATGAGAAAACAAAAACCAATAATTTGATTGATATGAATAAAAAATATATTATGCTAATTTTAAATTATATCAAAACAAATTTTTCTCAACAAAAACATAACAAAATTAAAATACTAGAAGAATCACCAGTAAAAGAGTTGATTACATATGAAGAATTTCAAAATGATCGAAAAAGTCAATTTGAAAAAGACTTGGGAAGATTACAAGAAGAGTTTACAAATTCAATGACTCTACCTGTTCCAGATGTGCCGACTTTTGCAGATAAATATGAAGATAAACCGATTTCAGAGATGGATAAAATGATTAAAGAAATGACGGCTAAACGTAACTACGAAGTAGAACAGATAAATCGAATTTATCAAGACACGAATAATGCAGCCAATTGGTTACAACCTCAAGAAACATCCATAAAAACAGAAAAATTTGTGCCTTTAAAAGAAGAACCTCCACAAAATTCCAAAAAAATAAAATATTTAAATATTGAACAACACGATAATGTGGAAGTGACTTCGCCAAAGAAAAATGTTACGTGGGGTCAAGACACCGACATATTTTTAGAAGCTGATAATAAAAATGAACTAGATGCAAATATTTTTAAAAAACTGAAAAAGGTTTCGAATGCGACTGAAAATGTAAATTCGAGTATAAACGAGATTACAAACGAATCACGAATAACAAAATTAGAATCAGGTCTAGATATATTAAATCAAAAAGTAGACTTAATAATTGATTTATTAAAACAAAATAAATAAATGATTACATATTTATGTATATAATCATAATGCATATTATGACATTATTAATGTTAGTAAATATTTTATACATAGTTTCAGCTATAAATCATAATTTTAATTATAATATTCAAATTAGAAATACCGGTTTAAGGATGATTATATTCAAGGAGAAAAAATTACCAAAAATATTGGAAAAAATAAAAAGCTTCTATGAATTATGTTATTATAAATCTATCGTGTCTATGAGCGATGGTATCAATGAATACTATAATTTAAGCGATGAAGAACGAAACCTTGTAGAAGCGATTATTTCACTATGTTACTAATAATTTTAATACCTTTTCGCCGCGTTCGTTAATTTCATATGTGCCGACCTTTAATGGTATAATCGATGCATCTTCTAGCGCCTTTTTATAAATTTCTTTGTCATAAAGATCCATCACATCCTTACCAACTCTTCTGTAAATATACTCCACACCGTTGATTGTAATAGGTTTTCCAGTCCATTCAATCGCTACTTTATTCGCTTGAACAGTCGTGTCATTTTGTTGTTCGGCATAATCAGGTACATACGAAAATTTCTCATTGGTAGGGTTTCCAAAATTAACACATTTGCCGTTACCATAAATATAACAATCAAAAGCGGATTCTTTAATAGCGTCAGTCAATTGAGCGGTCAAATTCGCTTTAATTTCGGATATTTCATAAAGATATTGATCACTTGTAATAGGCACTCTTGGAATAGCTTTGCTCAAATCCTTTCTCTTAAGCTCGATTGCTTCATCAGACTTCAATTGCGCTTCCGAAAAGATCATTAAATATACAAATACTTCTACGGTTTGCAGAGCCTTAGGTAAATCTTTGTGACTGCAAATACGACGCGCACGACCAATGACTTGCTCTAAACGAACCGGATGCCAATAAGGTTCCATAATATGAACATAACGGGTGTTTCGCAAGTTAATACCTTCTGATCCGGATGATGTAATCATAAAGACTTTTATTACCTCACCCATATTATTATTTCGATATTTGGATTTTAATACATTACCAATGCTATCAGGAATAGCATCCCATTCACCGTTGTAAATATGTCTAACCATTTCCTTTTCTTCACTCGTTTCTGTACCAGTGTATAATGCATAAGTGGGCTTGCCTTCATCTACTTCAGGTATATCGATTTCCCATACATTAAAATGATTCTTTTTGATTCGAAATCTGGCAAACCCGTTCTTTTCAAGTACCAAACTAAAGAGTCCAATACCTTCTGCGGTTCTGAATTGACTATATACTAAGTGTAACCCTTTATTTTCAGGGTCTTGTATGTTTTCTAGAATGTGTAAAAACTTTGGACTATATGTTTGTAGTGCTTCGGGAGTTAAAAAGTCGTTCGAATGATCTTCTATATTTTTAATAGCTCTATCAAGGCGTTCCTTATAATCTACTCCACCAATTTCGTCGAGAATCTCATCGCCTTCTATTTCACCTTCGCGACTGTCTTCTACATCTTGTCTAGCTTCTGCTCGAGTACCTTCTTTAATAAGTTGTGCCATTTCGGACGTTTCAGTTTCGGCTTCATCGTCACCATTTTTCTTTTTTTTACTTTCTGGGATTGGACGATCTGGCATAACAAAATTACAAAATAAACGTGAAAATATACGGTATGTGGAGGTTTTCTCTTCAAACAATTCGGCTGTATCGGAAGGTGGCTTTTTCTTAGATTCGGTGATACGTTCTTCTTTACGAGCGGTTTCATAAATTTTAAATTGTGTGTCGCTCATAGGAATTCTAACAATATGATAATCGACACCCAATTGTTTATTATATTTTGGTAACAAACTTTCTTGAGCACTTTTAAAATAAGATGATAAACCAATAATACGTCTTTTCAATGCATCTACATTCTTAAGTTTCTTATCACTGTCGTTTATGTATCGAGCCATAAAATTATTCAGGTCATCTGGTAGTGCCTTTCTATTGATAACTTCAATTCCTTGCGGAACCACTTCAATATCGTTTTTCTTTAAGATAGAGATTATTTTTCTCTCAAAATCGTTGTCAGAGATAAATTCTGTATCTAAATCAAGATCACCTTTTTCGTCCTTTTTAACATTCGATACACCCTGATAACCTGACTCCTTTTTAATTTTGTTTTTAAAACCAAACGGATTTCTAGTAATTGTTAACACTTTACTAGAAGGTGAATAATCTAGATAGTCTAGTGATTTCTCTCCTAACAACATTGTTTGAAGGGTTTGAGTATCTATTTTGTTTTTCGTTTTTATAACCAATGGTATTCGCCACGTTTTAATGTAACCTCGCAAAATATTAAATAAAATCGCAAACTCATTAGGATAATTGATAACCGGAGTACCAGATAACAATACAATGCGACAATTTTGTGCTCTAAGTAACATATAATACAATTTGGTGGCCAAATTTAATGGCGTATTTTCTCCGAACAAATTCTCATCATCGTCTTTTTCGTTATTTTCACCTTCCTTTTCCTTCTTCTTTTTTCTTTTTTCCTCACCTGAAATAGCTTTTTCCTTTTTAAGTTTGTTTACGATTCTACTAATCAAATTGTGGGCCTCATCAATAATAACGACTGCGTTGTCAAAAATATTTCTGGTAAATTTAGACGTCATTTCAGACAATCTTTGAGCACGCAAACCGTTATAATTAATAAAAGTATATTTTTGTTTAATCATTTCGTTTAATTGTTCTTCAAGTACTTTTTTATTGGTGTCGCTAAGATCATCATAATTTGAACGCTTTTTGACGTTAATAAAGAAGGCTCCGTTATGTCTACGTATGTATTCTTGTGGCAAGTTTAATAAAGCGGAAATGGTGGTTAATGCTTCTGGATTATCAACAGTAGAAATCCATTCCCAATACTGGTTTCTTTTGTAAAGAAGATCACCTGCTTTCTTCAATTCTTCTATATAATTGGCTCTTAAAGAGGCGGGAGTCATAATAATGACACGTTTGGAGTCCTTCATACCCTCTGCAATTGCTATCGATGTGGCCGTTTTTCCACTGCCTAAACCGTGGTACAAGAGCAAACCACGGTAAGGAGTATATAAATTCATATAATCACGCACAATTTTTTGATGTGTTAATAAATTAAAATTAGTACTGGTCTGACCAATATTATCACAAGAAATGTCCTCCTTATTTTCCTCTAATTGCTTACGGTAAGGTTCAAACAATGAATTAATAAAATTCACGAAAATCTCTCTATTGTTCATATAATAACTAGAAACTTTGATGATAACAGGTGGCGATTTTTTTGGCATTCTTGATCGCAAATCGGTATCACCTATTTCAACCAGTGTTTCGGGTCCTAACAAAGCAACACCCTTTTCTAGTTTTGGTGTGAGTCTTTGTTTTTTCTTAGGAGCTTTAACAGCTATTACATCGGTTTCTGCTTCAAATTGTACATTTTTAGTAGGTTCTACTTCTTCCTCGTCCTCTTCAATAATAAGAGGTTGTTTAACTGCTATTTTTTGTATTTTTTTTGGAGGAGCAACAGGTAAAGGAACCGCTTCTGATATCTTCTTTTCTTCTGAAACTTTCACAGTCTCTTTAACGGTTACTTTAAGTTTTTTACTTTCTAAAAGTTTTTTTTTAAGAGCATCGCGATCGAATCCTTTTTCTGTTTCATCAACAATTAGAGGAGCATTTGTTATAGGTTGTTCATCTTCAACTAATTCAATAGCCTTTTCTTCAACTTCTTTTTCATCCTTTTCATCTTCTTCGTCTTCTTTTTCTTCAACTTTTTTAGGTACTTTAGGTTTTCTATGTTTTTTAACACCTTTTATAACAACGGCAACTCGTTCTCTATCTTCAACATTTGGTTTTATCATTAATTTTTCTTTTAGTGCGGCTAAAGGATTCATTGCTTATATAATTTAAGTATATAAATTTTTATATTTTTACAAATGAAATGAAATAAAAGTTTGTAAAAATAATAATCTAATTTATTTGTCATCAATATCTAAAAATTTGAGCGCTTCATTACACGCGATTTGTTCAGCTTTACGTTTAATTTTGTGTTGGCCTTCTCCCATAAATATAAATGCTTTGCCGTTCTCTGTTACAAAATCTTGAATTGCTTTGAAATTTTTGAAGAAAGAAATATCAACTGCTTCAGTATGAGATAAATTATAAATTTGTTGTCCTAAACACAAATATACACCCATTTTGTAGCCCATTTCCGGATCGTGTTCTATTTCAAGATAATGCGGTGTTACTTTGAATTCCTTTTGAACACGTACTTGTAAAATATTTTTGTAATTATCGTCATTTTGAATAAGTGCCACCCAATCAATGTGTTTTTCGAAAACATTTTCGATAAATTTTTGTGCCATTTGAAAACCGGGTCCTGTAACAAACATTGTTTGAAACCAATTTTCTTCATCTTTCACAACCACTTTGTTGAAATCTAAGAATAGGGCTCCTATAAATGATTCAAATAAACAACCTAGCTTCTTCAAATTAGTGCGTATCTTTTTCTCTTCGGCGTGTTTAGATAATATCACCCATTTATAGAGTCCCATCTCAAGTGCGATTTTTCCGATCGCTTCGTTTTTAACAATCGCAATTTTCTTTTCGGTCATAAAACCTTCGTCGGCCTTAGGGAAGCGCCTATAAAGCAAATATTTAGTGACACATTCGAGTACACCGTCTCCTAAAAATTCTAAGCGTTCATTGGATTTACTACTAAGTGGCATACAATCTGGAGGCCTTTCTACAATAGTAATATTTTGTTGAATATTTTCAAAGTTTGGGCGTTTCGTATAGGATCGATGCACAAATGCGCGCTCATAAAGAGCCATATTGTCGACAGTGGTAGGCAAACCATATTTAGAAAGAATAGATTGAACTTCGCTCAATGTAATCTTAATATTTACTGGATTGTATGGGTTAAAAATAAGTCCTTCATCGGTCTTTATAATATCATCGTCTCTTAGAATTTCCTTATTGTCTGTCATTTGCAACTTGTATATAGTATTATGTAGATGACTTTATATGGTTTCAATAATATATATTAGGGTCGAACGGCTTAAAGATATAATATACTACTAATATATATGGCGGAAGAAGAATTATGGAAGAATGTGTCAAACTATGACAAATATGAAGTTTCTAGTTTAGGAAGAGTTCGTAATAAAATAACTGGACGTGTATTGAAACCTGCTAATATTGGCGGTTATTATTCAGTAGGATTGTCTTCTGGTAAAACAAAATCATATTCTGTACATCAATTAGTCGCACAAGCCTTTCTACCAAATCTAGAAAATAAACAACAAGTAAATCATAAAGATAAAAATGGTCTGAATAATAAGGTAAGTAATTTAGAATGGGTAACAAATAAAGAAAATAGTATTCATCGTAGCAATGGTGTAAAACAAACAACAAATCAAAATTTAGAGATATGGAGAATAGATGTTAATTCTGGAGACAAGTTACAAAAATATAATTCAATTGAAGAAGCAAGTAAATGGGTCATAGATCAAGGTTTAGCAACAAGTATACATTCAGTTAGAAGTTCGATTAGTTGTTCAATAAGAGGTATTTATAAGTCAACATTAGGATTTAAATGGGCTAAAACAAATTATGAAAACTTAAAGGACGAAATTTGGAAAGAAATTAGTATCGAAAACGAAGACACAACTGGATATTATATATCTTCTTTAGGAAGATTTAAAAATAAGAAAGGAGTTGTTATGGAAAATTATAAACCACATCATAGTGGTTATATTTATATTCGTGTGAATATAAAAAAATATGCATTGCATAGATTAGTTGCAATGATGTTTTTACCGAATACAGAAAATAAACCTTTTGTAAATCACAAAGATGGTAATAAAATAAATAATAGGTTGGATAATTTAGAATGGGCTACTTGTGCTGAAAATAATTTCCACGCACACAAAATTGGTTTATCAAAAGGACATACGAGAAAAGTTGTTCAATATGATTTAGAAATGAATGAAATCAACAAATATAATAAATTAAAGGATGCGAGCGAAGATCTAAAAATATCTTACAGTTGTATTAAGGATGTTTTAAAGGGAAAACAAAAATCATCAAAAGGGTTTATTTTTAAGTATTTAGAAGAAAATAAATAATAATCTAGATCTAAATAAATTAAAATATTTTTGTAGTATATATAATGGTGCTATACTCAGCGGGACGTGCGGCTCGTAATGCCGCTTCAATTTGCAATAGAACAAACGTGTGTGGTGGCCCAAAAAAATCAGGTACCGCACCACGTGTCGGGTGGTACTTATCAAGTAATACAATGTTAATTGGAGCACCACAAACATTACCACGATTCTGTATTCCTAACACAACAGTCCAAACTCAGCAGACTGGTTACCGTGCTACAATTGGTGGAAATATGGGTTAAATCCACTTTTGGGAAAAGTGGAGCAAAAATCTTCCACAATACTTGGCTCGATTTTTCACAATGTTTGGCTCGATCTTTACACAATGTTTGGCTCGATCTTTACACAATGTTTGGCTCGATCTTTACACAATGTTTGGCTCCACCTTTTCTAAAGGTGGAAGGATAAGTATATTGTGTTTAAAATGATTTAATAACAACTTATTAAATTATTAAATAACTTATGATAATTAAGGTTGATACACGTGAACACGATCTTTTACAACATATTACTCAACTAACTATGAATATACCCATTTTTAAAGATATAGTAATAAAATCAGAAACACTGCCAATTGGAGACATTATTATTTGCGACGATAAAGAAGATAAATTAATAATAGAGAGAAAGTCTGTAGCTGATTTGTTATCAAGTATTAAAGATGGTAGATATGAAGAACAATCTTACAGACTCAATGGATTAAATCATCACAACCACAATATTATTTATTTAATTGAAGGAGACGTAAACAGAGTGAATCGTTTTAAATCAGATAATAAAATTGAAAAACTTACATTGTATTCAGCTATGCTTTCACTTAATTATTATAAAGGATTTTCAGTATTCAGGTCATTTTCCATAGAGGAAACTGCTACTATTATTTGTAATATGGCATATAAAATTGCAAAGGATCCTAGTAAAAAAGCGTTTTATCAAAATTTAACACCACCAAGTAGCCAATTAAGTGGAGGTGATGATACTGCAAATCAATCAGAAGAGCAGAATACATCTGTCGAAAATGAACAATCAGAAAAGGATTATGTAAGTGTTATTAAAAAAGTTAAAAAGGAAAACATTACTCCAGATAATATTGGAGAAATTATGTTATGCCAGATTCCAGGAATTAGTAGCGTAACTGCATTAGCTATTATGGAAAAATACAATTCCTTACCAAACTTGATAAAAGAGCTGGAAAATAACAATGAATGTTTAAAAGATATAACATCAACAAATGCAAAAGGACAAACCAGAAAAATAAATAAAACGAGCATAACAAATATTGTCCGATTCCTTTTGAAAAAATAAAAATATAGTATATGAAGAAAGAATTGATGAATTTGTTTTTATTTATTGGTATATGTTTTGTTTTATATTTGTTATTTAGAAATTTCAACTATGACTTTAGAAAGAGAGAAGGAATGACATCAGACTCTTCTGGAAATACATCAAGCGGAAATGGAATAGCAGGAAATGCTTCTGCCTATGGAGCAACCATAAAAGCCGCATCTATTAAATCACAAGATACCTTTTTAATTAGCAAGTATAGGTCAGACTATGAAACAGTAATATTAAATTTAGATGACTTGTTAAATAATATGATGTTACAAACAACACTAACAATTGATATAAATAATCCGGATAAATCAATTGAAAAATTATCGCAAATGCAACAAGCAAAAACAGCATTAAACAGTGTAATGAAATTTGTAGATGCTAGTAAATAATTCCACCTTTATCCACCTTTCACTTCGTAGTAAAAAGGTGGAGCCAAATATACTTTTAGAAAAAGTATAGCAAAAAATACTTTTTCTAACTAATAAGCCGCTGGGTCAAGAAGGTACTGTATTGGTTGTAATAATTTTTGCAACACTTTTTCTAAAAGTGTTAAGGTACATAAATATTGACTTCGTTATCCTTGTAATATCCTTTATCCACTAAACTTTGAGTATAATCAGACCCTCCCCAATTTGGATCCATTGGATCAGGACTTACGGGTGCTTGTTCTTGTTTCATATTCATAGCATCCAAAGGTGTAGTCGTACCAATATAATAACTTGTTTCGTCATATGCTGGATAAGATCCCTGATTATATGGCGGATCATTCCGAGTTGCGTCTACTAAAAGCGTAGGATTTGGGTATGCTTGGTCTCCAACCGGTTCCAATGCGGATTCCATTATTGGTGGAATCTGAGAAGCAATACCTACTGGAGCAGCCGCAGAAGGTGGTAAACCTGCTTGTGGATTAGTTACACTAGGTCTTGATTTATACACACGATTGCCCTGTGCATCATACGTCTCTTGTAAATATAATACAGGGCATCTAATATTTTGACTTCTTTGCCAATCTAAAAATTCAGTATAATCTTCTAAATTCTCAAATTCTATCGGGTTCACTCCAGGAACTTGTGCTACCTTAGAATTATATAAATAGAATCTTGAACCCTTTTGTATGAGTAAATTAGGACATCTAGGCCCATTGGTTAAATTATTAGTCAAACCTTCTGAATATTTAGAGTCGGCGCCTTTTGCGTAAAAATATAATCCAATTAAAAATACTAATATGAATAAATAAGTCATCAATGTCATCATTATATATTACAAGGATAAAAATGTAATTTATTTGTGTTATTTATTTTCTATTTTTAGTATATATGTTTTATTTTTTAGTTTACATTTTTACTTTATATTTTCGCTAACACTAATTTATTTATATAATCAATAATTTAATATACATATATTTATATAATATGGTATATCTTGATATAAATAAAAGTAATTATAAAAATAAGGATCCTGTTACAGGAAAAAATAAAGTTGAATTATTGGACGGTTTAATAGGTAATAAAAAAAACAAAGTGTTCATATTATTTTATATGGAAGGTTGTGGACCCTGCAATGCTACACGTCCAGAATGGTCAAAAATAGAAAATGTTTTGTCAAAGGATTTTTTAAATCGCGATGATATTGTTATCGTATCTATGGATCACGAATTAGCAAATGATTTGAAGAATTTAGCTACACAGCCATCTAGTTTTCCAACAATGAGATTTATGAAAAATGCAGGTAAAACGGTCGAAAATTACGAAGATAGCAATATAGAAAATAAGGATCGAACTATTGATTCGTTTATTGAATGGATTAAAACAAAAACGGGTGAAGACGAAATCACTAGAGATTCAATTAAAGGCGGGAAAAGTAACAGATCTAGACAATCTAGAATGACTAGAAGAAAGAGTCGCCCCAAACGGGGTGGTAAGTGGTCGTTAAAGTATAAACGCAGTATAAATTGCAAAAACCCAAAGGGCTTCTCTCAAAAACAACACTGCAAATATGGTAGAAAAAAATAATATGCTTATACTGTATGAACCAAATTATAATAGAAATCATTTTAGGATTACTATCTGGAATATTTTTAGGTATAACCGGAATAGCTCCTATGGGTATTATATTAATCGCTCTTGATATGCTTAAAATAGGTGATTATAAAAGTAATTTGGGAGCGGTCATTTTCTTAAATTTATTCCCCATAACCATAGGTTCTTTTTTTGAATTTTATAAATCAAACAAAATAGATTTTCAAATAGTAACAATACTTTTATTAACGATTATATTAGGTAGTTTTATCGGATCTAGATTTGTAGTAGGTAGTAAAAATGTATTATCTACCAAAATGATAAAAATAGTTAGTGCATATTTAAGTTTTTTTATGGCGTGTGCATTCTTTTATTCATCATACTACGAGAAAAATTAAGTATTCGTTTTTTAGCAATTTTAATTTGCTGTATTTTATTTTTAAAATTGATTGATATTTAATGAGTTAAATATAAATCACTCTACTAAATTAATAATGGAACACATTTTCAGAATATTCGATTTTAATGTTTATAATTCAAAAGATTCGTCACTAGAATCGTCAGATGAAGAACAAAATGTTTATAAAGATACAAATAATTTTATGATTCAAATATTTGGTGTAAATGAAGCAGGCAAAACATACTCATTAATTGCAGAAGGATATAAACCATTCTTTTATGTGATGGTAAACGATAAATGGACGATTACGATGAAAGAAGGGTTTTTATCACATTTAAAAGGGAAAATGGGTAAATTTTATCAGGACTCTATTACTGAATGTAAAATTATTAAACGTAAAAAATTATATGGGTTTGACGGAGGAAAGGAACACAAATTTATATTATTTGAGTTTGCCAATTTGAACGCATTTAATAAGGCAAAAAATTTCTGGTACTCTGGATATGAAAACGGACATACCTTATTAGAAAACGGATATAGATTTTATGATACAGACATTAAATTATACGAAGCAAATATACCACCTCTATTGCGTTTCTTTCATATTAAAGATATTAGTCCTTCTGGTTGGATTGCTATTCCCAAAAAAAAAGCAACTGAAAATAAAGGTGAATTGAAAAGTGTAAATTGTGATTTTGAATTTAAAACCAATTATAAAAATATTATTCCATTGAATGATAAGGAAACGCGTGTACCTTATAAGATAATGAGTTTTGATATAGAAGCAAGTAGTAGTCACGGCGACTTTCCGGTACCTATTAAAACATACAAAAAACTGGCGACGAATATTATTGAATATTTTGAAACGTTAAAAATGGAAATGACACACGAATTATGTAAGAATATTTTGCGCCGAATTATTCTAGCAGCGTTTGGTTATGAAAATATGGATCAAATAGATTTAGTCTATCCAAAGGTTTCACCAAAATCAAAAGAAGACGTAGAAAAACTGTGCGAAATATGGTTAGAATCACAAGTTAGAAATTTTAAAGCAACAAACGATTTTAATGAAGCGAATACACTGGAATCAATGTTCGAGAAAATGTCTGCGGAGGATGAAGAAGACGGGTCCGAACATAAATATATCAAATCTTATACTGATAAAAAAGCTACGATCGTGGACATTATTTGCGATAAAAAATTTGAACGCGAAGGTAAGCTCAATGAATTGAATATATCATTAAATGCAAAATTTCCAAAATTAGAAGGAGATAAATGTACCTTTATCGGTTCAACGTTTATGAATTATGGTAATTCTGAACCACATTTTAATCATTGTATTGTTTTAAATAGTTGTTCTGATATGCCAATTGATAATTCGGTTATTGAATCGTATGATACAGAACGCGAGGTTTTATTGGCCTGGCAAAAATTAGTCCAAAAAGAAAATCCTGATATCATTATCGGTTATAATATATTTGGTTTTGATTATGAGTTTATGTTTAGACGTGCAGAAGAAAATAATTGTGTAGAAGAATTTCTAAAACTGTCGCGAAATAAAGATGAAATTTGTGGAACCAAAGAGAAAGATAGCGGTAAGTGGAAGATCGAAGAAAGCACATTACAAATTGCAAGTGGGCAGCACGATTTACGATTTATTAAAATGAATGGTCGACTACAAGTAGATTTATATAACTTTTATCGCCGAGAAGCCAATCTAATTTCATATAAATTAGATTATGTTGCAGGTAATTTCATAGGCGATTTTGTTAAAAGTATTGAAACTATTGATAATAATTGCTCACAAATAAAAACCGTGAATATGACAGGTCTTCTAGTTGGAAGTTATGTTCATTTTGAAGAAATCGGACATTCAGTAGATTATTATGCGGATGGTGCAAAATATATTGTAACTGAAGTAGACAAAAAAAATGGCAAATTTATTATTAATGCTACCGTAAATCCAGATTTAGTCAATAAAAAGGTTCGATGGTGTTTAGCAAAAGATGATGTTACGCCAAAGGATATATTTAGAATGACCAATGGTACTGCGGATGATCGGTCGGTAATTGCAAAATACTGTATTCAGGATTGCAACTTGGTGCATTATTTGTTTAACAAATCAGATATTCTTACAGGGTTTATCGAGATGGCTAAAATTTGTAGCGTACCTATTAATTTCTTAGTAATGAGAGGTCAAGGTATAAAACTGACCAGTTATGTGGCAAAAAAATGCCGTGAAAAACGTACATTGATGCCTGTTATTGAAAAGGGAGGTCTTGATGAAGGTTATGAGGGTGCCATCGTATTAGATCCAAAATGTGATTTATATTTGGACAATCCAGTGGCCTGTGTAGATTATGCATCTTTATATCCCAGTTCAATGATTAGTGAAAATTTGTCACACGATAGCAAGGTTTGGACACGCGAATATGATTTAGCAGGTAATTTAATCGAAGAATGGGGTGAAAAGGATGAAAATGGTGTGTACATTTATGACAATCTACCAGGTTATGAATATGTAGACATAAATTACGATACTTATAGATATCATAGAAAGCATCCTAAAGCCGCTGCCGAAAAAATTAAATGCGGATACAAGATGTGTCGTTTTGCACAGCCTTTTGGAGAAGGTGAAGGTATTATGCCTTCTATTTTAAAAGAATTGTTAAAAGCGAGAAAGGATACTAGAAAATTAATTCCTCAACAAACGGATGAATTTATGAAAAATGTATTGGATCAACGTCAACTTGGTTATAAAGTAACAGCGAATTCCCTTTATGGTCAGTGCGGTGCAAAAACCAGTACATTTTATGAAAAAGATATTGCTGCGTGCACAACGGCAACAGGGAGAAAATTGCTCACTTATGCAAAAAGAATTATTGAAGAATGTTATGGAAATAAAATATGCGAGACCAGCAAATATGGTAAGGTTTTAACAAAAGCAGAGTATATATATGGTGACACCGATAGTGTATTCTTTACATTTAATTTGCAAACACTTGATGGTAAACCTATTCGCGGCAAGGAAGCGCTTGAAATTACGATTGAAATCGCCCAAGAAGCTGGACATCTAGCATCGACATTCTTAAAAGGTCCTCACGATTTAGAGTATGAAAAAACATTTATGCCGTTTTGTTTGTTGTCGAAGAAAAGATATGTGGGTATGCTTTATGAAACAGATCCAAATAAAGGCAAACGTAAAGAGATGGGTATTGTATTAAAAAGACGTGATAATGCACCAATTGTGAAAGATATTTATGGAGGAATTATTGACATATTAATGAAGAAACAAAATATTCAAGAAGCGATCGATTTCTTAAAATCGTGCTTGCAAAATATTGTAGATGAAAAATATGCAATGGATAAATTGATTATTACAAAATCGTTGCGATCCGGTTATAAAAATCCGCAATCAATTGCACACAAGGTTTTAGCAGATAGGATTACTGCACGTGATCCTGGAAATAAACCAGGACCAGGTGATAGAATTCCATTTGTATATATTTCCACGAAAGATAAAAAGGCACTTCAGGGTGAGAAAATAGAAACACCCACCTTCATTATAGAAAATAAGCTTAAAATAGACTATTCGTTTTATATTACAAATCAGATAATGAAACCTGTACAGCAAGTGTTTGCGTTGGTTTTAGAAAAAATATGGGAAAAAAATAATAAAAAACCTAAATTAAATAAATTTAAAAAAGATGTAGAAAATTTAAGAAAAGAATATTTGGATGATACCGAAAAATTTGAAGAAAAACTTGAAGCACTAAGATGCAAAGAAATTAAGACATTATTATTTGATGAATATTTGCGAGAAACGAATAATGAAAAGGCTGGTTTACAAAGTATTACTAAATTTGTGAGTGTAAAATAAGTATTCGAATTAAGTATTATTCAATGTAATGAATATAAAACAATATTATTTATATAATCTATAAATGATTTTTTCAACACTTCTTGTTTCCTTCTTTTCTTTGTTTTTAAGTACAAAAATTCCAGATACTGTTCCGGTTTTAGATGTGAATAAATATACAGGTCATTGGATAAATATTTATGCCGCACCCACAAATTATATTTTTCAAGGTTATGGCAAATGTTTAACAGCTGATTATGGTTTGTTGGATAATGGTAATATTAGCGTTGTAAATCGTCAATTAAATAAAAATGATCAAGTTGAAATTATTTCTGGTTATGGGTATTATACAAATATTACTGAACCAGGTAAACTAACCGTTCATTTAGATGGTGTTCCAGTAGATGGCCCATATTGGGTGGTTAAATTGGGCGAAGTTGTTGATAACCAATACCAATATAGCATTATAACAACACCGTCTGGTATTTCATTATGGGTTTTAACGAGAGATTTAAATTCGTTTTATAAATTGTATGACGATGAGGTTACCGAATTTTTGGATGAGTATAATTTCAATTATGTTACTATTTTACAAGACGGTTGTTAGTATTTTAATTTTTCAATAAATTATACCAAAATGAATCATACCAAAAATCATCCGTCTGATATAACATTTTTTTAACAAATAAAAAATTATATATTGAAATTTATAATTTTTTATTTTATATTTTATATTTTATAAAATTAATATTTTCGTAATGGTTCACGTTTCGTCGCTTTCTTTGTAACCCAAGAATTGAACATTTTTGATACCATAGTTCCGATATCTTTAACACTTGTTTCTAGATTCCATACGCGTTCAGTAAGTCTATCTACATCACTTTCTTTATCATCGATAGAAAGTGTTTCGTCGTCTGTATCTTCATCCTCATCTTCACTATAATCGGTGTCATTCTCATCGTCAAAATCAACGGCGCTTTCCTCTTCATCAATAGCACCATCGCATATATTTTGATATTCCTTTGAATTAAACCCTCTTGCATTGTCCCAGGATCCAATAAAGCCTTCAGCTTCTAATTTGCACAAAATAGCTCTTACGCTACGTTGATGCTTATATGCAATTTCTTGAATAGTCCACTCAAGTAATTCGTACTCTCTTTGAAGAGATAATATTTCATTAATAGTCCATCGGTTACCGTGTCTTTTATATGTACTCATTTTATTATATTTATATGTATTGTGTTAGCTTTATATTGTTTTATTATTTATTATTTATTAAATTTTCTTCCTGCTTATACATCAGGATTTTTATTATTGTTTATAAGTAATACAGAGCAGACCCAGGTTCCAAAAATAACCCACATATTTGTAATAATATTTGCACTATTATAAACTATCCATCTTAGACCTTGACAATGGGGCGCAGGTATCATCAACGGAGACATTATAAAACCATATAGTGTTTTTGGAACACAAAAATTTATATATAATTGAGATGCAATAAAATGTAAAAAAATCCAAATTAAATATATTCCTGAAATATTTAAAATATAATAAAATGCATTATAAATAATAGATCCGCATTTATTTGTGAAATCATATATGTATGTAAAATAATTTGGCGCATCATCTGCATAATATTGTAATTCCTTATCTTGACATTCGTGTATTTCTTCAAAGATATTGTTTTCAGTTCTATTTTTGTTACTTCTATGACGTGTATTCATCATAATTTATAGATGATTATATCTTTATATTATCTTATTAAATATAAAACCAACAATTATTCTAATAAATTTTTATAAAATTTAAGGAAACTTTATAAAAAATATTTATATAATATATAATGAGAACTCGTAGTCAAAGTCGCACTCGCAAACAAGTTTATCGCGCTCGTCTTAAGTCGTCGAATTGCCGTGGTAGATCCTTTACCAGATGTCGTCTTAAGGATGGATGCAGACGCACTATGTCTGGTAAAAGAAAATCGTATTGTCGCAGTCGTAAAAACCGCTCGGCATAAATATATTAAATTAAAAATTCAATAACATTATTTTAATTTACATCATTGAATAAATTAAAATATGTAATATATTATCTATAATTATTATTTAATGATCTAGTAAGTAAAGACAACAAGGAGCTATCATTGCCTGACGCATCTAATAAATTTCTAAAATCACCCAAGTTTTCTTCAGTAAAATTATCGATAATAATATCAAAAAATATTGATGATCTATTATTTTCATTTTCGCGAGAAGGTCCTCTTTGTTGTACATTAATTTCTGGACTACTGTCTTCATTAATTTCATTACTTATGTTTGATTCATTATTTGTATGTGTACTTGTATTATTTGTTGTATCTATATTAGAAATACCTTCTGTATTTGATTGATAATTTCGTATATCATATCTACACACAGGACATCTACAATTTGACCTGAACCACGTAGTAAATTCGTCTCTATTAAATATGTGTCCACAAAATCTTATAATAGTAACTATATCTTCATCGTTGAAATTTTCAAGTGATATAGGACACGATCTATTCATAGGAGATACAATATCCCCATATCGTACTGTTCTAGTGGCCGCTTCAATTTGTGTTTGGGTAGGAAATACATCAATTGGTTGAAAAAAATTTTGCAATATTTGCTGAGATAGATTGGTACTAGTCGTGTTATTCCATTCGTTATTTCTATCAAATCTAGGAGAAGGAATGTTATATCTTTGAACATTATCTATTATGTATGGGGTATTATTGAGAAATATACGTCTTAAATTTTCTCTGAAATTGTTGGCCCTATTATTTTGCCTTAAAATATTACGTCTGTTTGTAATTGTGGATGTTTGTGGAGTATATAACATTTGAATTAATAAATTTCGAATATGGGTATTTGTATCATTTAATAAATGAATAGATTCTGTTAAATTATTTATTTGCCGTATATTATCATTATACATACTATTTAATATACTTATAAGCAGTAGATGTTCGCTCGAAATATTATAATCTCTTGAATTACTCATTCACAATTTATAAATATATATAATATATTAAATCTGTTTAAATGTATTCCTCTATATTTATATAAAAACATATGAACTTTGAAAATTATAAAGATAAAGGATTGAGTGGGTTAGCTAATTTAGGTAACACCTGTTTTATTAATTCTTGTATGCAAATCCTTTCTCATACATACGAATTCGATATGTTTTTAGATGACGAAAATTATAAAAAAAAATTACAAAATAAGATCGAATCCGCATTGCTTTTAGAATGGGATAATTTGCGAAAGATAATGTGGAATTCAAATTGTGTTGTATCGCCAGGAAAATTTATTAAAACAATTCAAAAAGTAGCACAATTGAAGAAAATGGAAATGTTTACGGGATATTCACAAAATGATTTGCCTGAATTTCTATTATTTTTAATTGATTGTTTTCATACTGCATTGTCTAGGGAAATTAAAATGACTATATCAGGTAACCCACAAAATGAAACGGATAAAATTGCCATTCAATGTTTTGAAATGATTAAAAATATGTATTCAAAAGAATATTCCGAAGTTTGGAATTTATTTTATGCAGTTCACGTTTCAGAAATTACTAATTTAGAAACAGGTAAAACCATTAAAATCACACCAGAACCATATTTTATGATTGATTTACCTATACCGGAAAAAAACAAATCGCCTTCTTTGATAGATTGTTTTAAACATTATGTAGAAGGAGAAATACTAGAGGGAGAAAATGGTTGGTATAACGAAGAGACAAAAGAACGGATCAATATTAAAAAGAAAATACAATTTTGGTCTTTTCCCAATATTTTAGTAATAGATTTTAAGCGATTTAATAGTCGATTTCAAAAAAATCAGATACATATTACCTTTCCATTGGACGATCTAGACTTATCAGAATATGTAATTGGTTATAAAAAAGAAATATACAAGTACGAACTTTACGGAGTTTGTAATCATAGTGGTGGAGTAATGGGTGGTCACTATACCGCATATGTAAAGAATGCAAATGGTAAATGGTATCACTTTAATGACACTAGTGTGTCAGAGGTAGCCTTAATAGATTCAATTGTTTCACCAAAAGCCTACGTTCTATTTTACAGAAAAAAGACAACTTAAGATAATTTAAAAATTTTATCAACTATCAACTATCAAATTAATATTTTATTATTTTATAACCATATTTATATATTATAAATGGAGGTGGTAAATACAACATCAACAACGGACCCAGTCAATATGTATAATTATTTAAATAGTTACATTTTAAATCCTACGATCTTTATTATCATATTATTAGTTATTGCAACCTATTATATTTTTTCGTCATCTTTAGGTAGTGGTTCTACTAGTTTAGGAAACACTTTAGATAGCAGTAATGATAAAGGATCAAGTATAATGGGTATTATTATTGTTGCAATATTAATTGTTTTAATAATTATCAATGCCTTTCAATATTTTTTTAGCATTAATGTAACAGCTTATATACAGGATTTATTTGGTCCAAAAACATCATTGGATATTGTTGTGGATCAAAGTACATATCAACCAGAATCAACTGTTCCCGAAATCAGATTTAAAAAGCAAGTTTTTAATATCCCTGGCAATTATTATGATTATGAAAACGCCAAAGCATTATGTAAAGCATATGGTGCAAATTTAGCAACATATGATCAGATTGAAAATGCGTATAATAAGGGAGCGGAATGGTGCAATTATGGTTGGTCTGCAAATCAACTAGCATTATTTCCTACACAGAAAAAAACATACGATAATCTGCAAAAGATACCTGGTCACGAAAATGATTGCGGTAGAGCAGGAGTAAATGGTGGATATATGGCAAATCCAAATATAAAATTTGGAGTAAATTGTTTTGGATATAAACCAAAGATAACTGCAGAAGAAGATGAATTAATGAAAACTGCTACTCCATATCCAGAAACAGCAGAGGATATAGCTTTTCAAAAACGTGTTGATTATTGGAAAAATAAAATAGATGAAATATTAGTTTCACCATTTAATTACAGTACTTGGGGGTCATTTTAAATAATTTATAAATATTTTTAAGAATATATTTATAAATATATCAAATACTAATAATTATTACTGTTTGGTCTGTATTCTTTGTACATTTCTTCTGTATACAAAAGACAAGAATTTTCATATATTAAACAGGAATGCTGGTGTGAAATTCTACGGTTTATTATATATAAATAAAAATCAAATGAAAAATAAATAAATGCAAAAAGCACCAAAAAACTAGTTATATTATTGAAACAACCAATAAAAAAAACACGTATAAAAGTTATATTTATTGGAATTGTAGTAGGTCTTTTCTTCTCAATAAATGTTCTGCAAATTGGACATTTCAAAGATCGATCATACCACTCGTTCAAGCATTTTAGATGAATATAACCGTTGCATTGACATTTTTTATTATAATATGGTTGTTTATACATTTCAATTGTATTTTTTTCATCTTCTAAAGCCACTTCATAACAAATGAAGCATTCGTTTTCTGTTTTATTTTTATTACTTTCTATCTCTAATAATTCA
>JACCEB010633122.1_pt1 | contig 55610 bp, 19 predicted proteins | sample 7454761 | NCBI WGS metagenome assembly JACCEB01 (sample SAMN15323454, study PRJNA562643) | freshwater metagenome | isolation source: river surface water | place: USA:Blue River Watershed | collected 2017-08-18
GTCTGTGGTATTTGTTTTACCGTCTGTGGTATTTGTTTTACCGTCAGTGGAATTTGATTGTTTCGATCTCGCCTGATTTACCGAGTTTTTCAAATCAGAGAATCTTAGATCGGTCATGTTGTTGTTTTTCAACAATTGTTCTGCATTTGAAATGCTCGCCAAAGATTTGTCGTATTGTCCGGCTTTGTAATCCATAAGCGCAGATTGGAAAAGGTTATCCAATTTGGCCTTTAATTCTGAATTTCCAGTATTTGAAGTTGTATTGGTTTTGTTGTTACCCGCAGTAGATGTTGAATTTTTTGATTTTAAAACCGTTTCTTTCAAATCAGCAAATCTCTTTTCAGTATTGATATTGTTGTTTTTAATGATCGTTTCAGCTTCTGCAATTGTAGCCAGTGATTTGTCGAATTGCTTTGCTTTGAAATCGTTTAAAGCGGAGTTGAATAAATTGTCCAATTTAGCTTTTAAATCTTTCGCTTGATTGGCATTTGTAGAAGAAGAGCCAGAAGTATTCGTTTTACCATCTGTGGTAGTTGTTTTACCATCTGTGGTAGTTGTTTTACCGTCGTTAGTAGTTGTTTTACCGTCATTAGTAGTTGTTTTACCATCTGTGGTAGTCGACGTTTTGTCTTTATCATCTTGGGCATTTACAAATTGAGCGCTTCCCAAAAAAAGACACGAGATAAGGAGTAATTTTTTCATTGTGTTAAGGGTTTATGCTTCAAAGGTAATTCATGGATGATAATTATACACTTAGAATTAATTCTAATGATATAATTATCAATTACTTATGATTTAATATACAAAAAAAAGCCCCTGAAGAGGGGCTTTTAACGATATTCAATTTAAATTACTTAAACGTTCACAACACCGCCAGCTTTGATGCTGATTTTTTGTTGTTTGTAGTGAACTTCAATGTCTTGCTCCCCATGGTTTTGAACACTCGTTCCAGAATGTCCTACAGAAATCGTAACAGGGCTGTTTTTGAATAAGATTCTAAATTTATATCCATGCCATTGCTCAGGACAATGAGGATCTAAATGAAGTGATTGGTTTTTGATTCTTAATCCCCCAAAACCTTGAACGATACTCAAATAACTACCTGCCATTGAAGTGATGTGAAGACCGTCTTCAGTATCGTTGTTATAATTGTCGAGATCCAATCTAGCCGTCCGTAAGTACATTTCGTAAGCTTTTTCAGTTGCGCCAATTTTGGCTGCAAGAATGCTATGAACGCATGGGCTTAATGAACTTTCATGAACCGTAAAAGGTTCGTAAAAGTTGAAATTGCGGATGTGGGTGTCCATGTCGAAATGATCTTCAAAGAAATAAAGTCCCTGCAAAACATCGGCTTGTTTGATGTAAACACTTCTAAGGATACGATCCCAGCTCCATTTTTGGTTGATAGGTCTTTCAATTTCTGGTAATTCTGCGCAAGGAATCAATTCCTTCTGCATAAATCCATCATGCTGAACAAACACTTTCTCGGTTTCATCGTAAGGCAAGTATAAATTTTCGTTGATATGCGACCATTTTTCAGTTTCTAACTGTAGGCTGAATTGGGTTTTATTTGCGATTTCTGCAAATGATTCTGGATTATTTTTTTGCAAAAATGCGGCACATTCAGCGGTATAGTTCATACACCATGAAGCAATATAACTCGTGTACCAATTGTTATTTACGTTGTTTTCGTATTCGTTTGGTCCAGTTACACCGTGCATTTCATAACGGCTCTGACGAGAGTTCCAATGAACCCTTTGTGCCCAAAATCTGGAGATGCCCAAAAGGACTTCAAAACCGCCTTCTGCCAAATATTGTTTGTCGCCGGTGTGTTCAATGTAATTGTAAATGGCATAAGCAATTGCTCCATTTCGATGAATTTCTTCAAAGGTAATTTCCCATTCGTTGTGGCATTCTTCACCGTTCATGGTCACCATCGGGTAGAGTGCCGCTCCGTTTTTGAAACCTAATTTTTGAGCATTTTCAATGGCTTTATCCAATTGTTTATATCGGTAAACCAACAGCTGTTTTGAAATTGCAGGGTCTGAAGTTGCCAAGTAGAAAGGCAAACAATAGGCTTCAGTGTCCCAATAAGTACTTCCACCATATTTTTCACCTGTGTAACCTTTAGGACCAATATTTAAGCGAGGATCATCGCCACAATAGGTTTGATTGAGTTGGAAAATATTGAATCGAACTGCTTGTTGAGCTTCTACATCGCCCTCAATTTCAACATCTGAAGACTTCCATTTTTCCTTCCAAGCTTTCGCACTCATTTCAAGGTGACTCTCAAAAGAAGAGGACGACATTTTTTCGAGGGCTTTCTTGGTGTGTAAATCGAGACTATCAATAGGGTGATGGAAACTAGAAGCGGAAATAGCGTGCTTGACAGCAGTTAAGGTTTGGTTTGCGCGTACATTTAGGGTATATTTACTTGAAGCGTATTTTCCTTTTGTGAAATGCTCCGGTGTGGCATTGGCTTGAATGTCCCCCAAGAACAGAGAGAATTTCACCCCTGTGCAAAGGTGCCAATCGAGTTTGTTGGTTTTTACGGTTACAAAGAGTTTGTTTTCGATGCTTTCTTGGCGGATTTCTGACCAAAATTTTTCATCATAGTTACTGTCTTTGTTTACCACATCGGCATCAATATAGTTTTCGATGGATATATCGCATGCGTTATTTGGTGTAATTGAATATTTTAGCGCACTAAATTCTTTGTTAATCAGGCTGTAAAATCGGGTAGATTCTATGGTTAAATCAATTCCATTTTTGAGGGATATTTGGCAAGTTCTGAATAGTAATCCATTGTGCATATCGAGTTCTCTTTGGAATTGTTTAACATTGGCTGTATTGAGGTCAACCAATTCACCGTTCACCCAAATTCTCAATCCGCTCCAATAGGTGCTGTTGATGACCTTCGCAAAATACTCGGGATATCCATTTTTCCACCAACCAACACGGGTTTTATCTGGGTAATAAACACCTCCAACGTATGTTCCTTGGAGTGAATGACCTGTAAAAGTTTCTTCCAAGTTGGCACGTTGTCCCATCATACCATTTCCAATGCTAAAAACACTTTCAGCAATTTCGTTCATTTGAGGATTAAATCCTTCTTCAATGATTTTCCAGGGATGAGCTTTAAAATATTTTATCATAAATTAAGGGTTGAGAAATCGAATTTTCCGAGGTTCGGAATGCAGTAATTTGCGAGTGGTAAATCAGTTGAATTGCCAATTCCAACGGCAAACATATTGCCATCGATGGCTGCTTTGATTCCAGAAGCGCTGTCTTCAAAAACGGTACACTGAGTTGCAGGTATTTGCAGCATTTCAGCTGCTTTTAAGAATGTTTCGGGGTGAGGTTTTCCATTTTGAACTTGGTTGGCATCAACTATAGCGTCGAATGCGTTAATTAGACCTACTTTTTGCAGTACCAGTTCAGCATTTTTTGATGCAGACCCCAGTGCAAGGGGGATGTTGAGTGATTTTGCCGTTTCAAAAAAGTTTGCAACACCAGGAAGTAAAAATGATTCATCCATTTGTTCCACCAAATTGAGGTACCATTGATTTTTACGAACCAAATCGAGTTCAAACTGTTGGTCCAACAAAGTGTGGTTTGCTTTATGAAGGATGAATTTTAATGAGTCTGCTCGAGATACGCCTTTCAGCGCTTCATTATCGGCTTCTGATAAACTATAATTGTATTCGGCAGCAAGTTGTTTCCAGGCCTCGAAATGGAATTTTGCTGTGTCGCAAATGACTCCGTCGAGATCTAAGATAAAACCTATTTTCATGCAGAAATCTGAACTTTTTTCAAGTGATATTCAACTAGGTTAATCACTGGTTCTCTGGTGATTACGCCTACATTTAAACGGTGGATTTTGCATGCTTCTTTCAACAAGTCGCTGAAGTGAAAAGCCACAGAGCCAACAAAATGTACAGGTACATCTTTGTGGTTAGGGTATTTCCAAATATGAATGTTAATGAATTTGCTAAATCCGTTGTAAATAAAGTCGCGAACCCATTTGTCGTCGCGGTTATCACTCAAAAAGCGCATGAAAGATGCCAAATAAACATTGGGATTTGGTTTGTTGTAAACAGCTTCAAAAATGCCTTCTTTGGTGAGATTGAAACGATCTACAAGGCCTTGCTGAATTTTTTCAGGAAGTTCGTGGTATAAGAACATGCGAAGAAGTTCTTTTCCATAAAAAGTTCCACCGGCTTCATCGCCAAGTACATAACCTAAAGCTGGAACTTCTTCGTGAATATCTTGTCCATCAAAAAAGCAACTATTAGAACCAGTTCCGAGAATGCAGGCAATACCAGCATCATCGCCACAAGTAGCGCGAACAGCACCTAGTAAATCGTGATCAACCATCACTGCGGCTTTGTTAAATACATTTCTGAGAGCAGCAGCAACAATTTCGTTTCTTGAGGGATGGCTAGCGCCAGCACCATAAAAAAACACGTGTTCCACCATAGGGGCCACGGCGGCAAGTTCAGTGTTTTTACGAATTTCAGATTCTATTAATTCTGAAGGGTGGAAAAACGGGTTGAAGCCCATGGTATGGAAGGTAAGAGTGGTTTGATCACCATCGGTGAAAATCCAATCGCACTTGGTGCTACCGCTATCAGCTACGAGTATCATAATTTTAATTTTGGGGTTGCAAGATAATAAAAAAACAGAAAGTGTCAAACATACACTTAATAAAGTTCATGAGATTCATGGTGAGTGATTTTTAAAAATTGAAAATGCTTTCGTATTTTTGCACGAATATATGGCATTTACCCCTTCATTAAATCCCCATGTTTCTACAGATTGTGTGATCTTTGGTTTCAGTCAGGAGACGCTTCGTTTGTTGCTGATACGCAGGAACATACCCAATAGATTGACCGAGGTGAATGATGTTCATTACGCATTACCGGGTGATTTGGTGAACGATGATGAGAATTTGGATACGGCTGCGAATCGCGTTTTGGCAGAACTTACAGGTTTAAAAGGAATTTATTTAACACAATTTCAAACTTTTGGAGACCCTCTTCGAATTGCAAAAGCGAAAGACAGGGCTTGGTTGGAAAGTGTACGTCAAGATCCAGATGCTCGCGTAATAACAGTTGCGTATATGTCGCTCATCGATAGTCAAAAGGTGGTTCTTCAGCCCGGATCTTTCTCTCAAGAAGCAGTGTGGGTTCCCATTCACGAAGTGCCCGAATTGGCGTTTGATCACAATGAAATTTTTGAACAAGCACTCGCAGCATTGAAAGAGCGGATACAATTGCAACCCATTGGTTTTGAATTGCTTCCAGAGAAATTTACCATGGGTGAACTTCAATCTCTCTACGAAACCATATTAGAAAGGGACTTAGACAAGAGAAATTTCAGGCGTAAAATGTTGAATAGTGGTGTCATTTCTCCTCTTGCGGAAAAACAAATTGGCGTGAGCAATAAACCTGCTCGCTTTTATATCTTCAATAGAGATTTTGCTCAAGCAAATCCATCTGCTATTTTCAATTTGAGAATGGATGGAAGTTTTACATTGTTTAACTAATTGTAAACCATTTTGTTTGTTGTTTTTTTGAGGGACATTGACTCTCAAAATAGATTTTTGTTTGAATCGTTCTGATTCGCGCAAATTTCATTAAATTTGCACCTCATTTTTTGATTGAATGTTAACAGTTTCTAATGTTTCCTTGCGTTTTGGCAAGAGGGTTTTATTTGATGAGGTAAATTTAAAGTTTACCCGAGGCAATTGCTATGGTATTATTGGTGCAAATGGCGCCGGTAAATCAACTTTTTTGAAAATTTTATCAGGTGAAATCGAGCCAAATACTGGTTCGGTAGATATGGAACCCGGTAAAAGAATGACCGTTTTAAAGCAAAATCACTTTGAGTTTGATGAGTTTCCGGTGTTACAAACTGTAATTAGAGGACATCAAAAGCTCTGGGATATTATGGCAGAGAAAGATGCTCTTTACGCGAAGGAAGATTTTACGGAAGATGATGGAATGCGTGCATCTGAATTGGAGGCCGACTTTGCAGAAATGGATGGATGGAATGCAGAAAGCGATGCTGCGACATTGTTGAGCAGCTTGGGTATTCAAGAAGAATTTCATGAAAAATTATTGAAAGAACTCAGTGGTAACCAAAAAGTAAGGGTATTGATTGCACAAGCTTTGTTTGGAAATCCTGATGTATTGTTAATGGATGAACCTACCAATGACTTGGACGTTGACACCATTCGTTGGCTAGAAGACTTTTTAGCGGGATTTGAAAATACGGTGTTGGTAGTGAGTCACGACCGTCACTTTTTAGATAACGTATGTACTCACGTTTGCGATATTGACTACAGCAGAATTAAAATTTTCTCTGGAAACTATACTTTTTGGTATCAAAGTTCTCAATTGGCATTGCGTCAGAGATCGGATCAAAACAAAAAGGCCGAGGAGAAGAAGAAAGAATTGCAAGAGTTTATCGCTCGTTTCAGTGCTAACGTGGCGAAGAGTAGACAAGCTACAGCACGCAAAAAGATGTTGGAGCGTTTGGATATTGAAGAAATTCAGCCGAGTACAAGAAAATATCCTGGTATTTTCTTCAAACAATCGAGAGAAGTGGGAGACCAAATTTTGACCGTTGAAAATTTATCCTTCAAAACAGATTCAGGTGATTATTTATTTAAAGACTTGAATTTTACGGTGAACAAAGGCGATAAAATTGCGTTTATTTCTCGAAACACGTTGGCTTTGAATACCTTATTTAAGGTATTGTGGGGCGACGCAACTCCTAGTTCAGGTGAATTTTCATGGGGAGTCACTGTGACTATGGGATATTTGCCAAATGAAAACGAGAAATTTTTCACTGAGAAAATAAATTTAGTCGATTGGTTGCGTCAATATTCTACCGAAAAAGACGAAACGTTTATTCGTGGATTTTTGGGAAGGATGTTGTTTAGTGGAGAAGAAACGCAGAAGTTGTGTACTGTATTGAGCGGAGGAGAAAAAGTAAGATGCATGTTGAGCAAGATGATGATGGAAAATCCGAATGTAGGTTTGTTTGATGAGCCTACCAACCATTTGGATTTGGAGAGTATTCAGGCTCTGAATAACGGAATGATGGAATATTCTGGGATCGTGTTGTTCCATTCTCATGACCAAGAGGTGATGAATTCCATTGCAAACAGAATCATTGAAATTACTCCGAATGGAATGATTGATAAGTACATGAAGTATGAAGAGTACGCCGAGGATGCTCAAATAAAAGAAAGAAAGAAAGAGTTGTATAACTCATAAATATAGTGAAAATTTGTTGAAATTCAAAATGAAAAAAATCAGTATAGGTTTGTCAGGGCTATTGGTAATGGCATTGGCTAGTTGTGGTGAGTCGTTCGATACCAAAGCGGCTCCTAAAACATCAGAAGACTCATTCAGCTATGCAGTTGGATTGAGTGTAGGAAAATCATTAAAGAAAGAGGGATTGGACGGACTTGCATACGGAGCATTTGTGAGAGGTGTAAGAGATGCAATGTCGAAAGACAGCGGTTTCGCAATTTCTGAGATGCAATTGGATCAAGTACAGCGCAATTATGTGATGGGTGTACAGGCGAAGAAAATGAAATCGGTTCAAGATGAAACAAAGAAGTTCATGGCTGAAAAAGCGAAGGAGTCGGGAGTAGTGATGTTGCCAAGTAAGGCATATTACAAAACTAAGAAAGTGGGTACTGGTGCAGCTCCACAGGCTTTCGATACGGTTGAATTCAAGTGGGTATTCAAAACAAACAAAGGAAAAGTATTGGAAGACAATACCAAGAGTCCAAAGCCAATTAGAGGCACAGTGGCAATGATGGGCTTGGCACCGTTGGAAGAAGCATTCCAAAAGACGCAAGAAGGTGGAAGTTTTGAATTGACCATTTCGAATGAATTGCACCCTGCATTGGCAAAAAGTGCGGGTACATTTGAAGGCATGTATGGAGCTTCAATTTTCGAAGTAGAAATATTGAAGGTTATTCCTGGTTTGCCTCCAAAAGTTGAGAAGAAATAACAATTGGACAAATATGAATCATTGAAAATTATAAATTCAATGATTTTAAAATAAATTAAAAGGCGGGAATTTTCCCGCCTTTTTTAATTGTTATTTTTGATTTAAATTATTTACGAACATTGGCATAGTGTTGATGAGCGAAAAGTAGGGTAATATTAATTTAAGATTCTGAACAACCTGTTGATATCTACCTTGATTTTGGTATTTTGGTGAATTATGTGTTTTTGTTGGTGAATGAAACAATTGGTACTAAAAATTTCTTTAGTGACTGAATTATTGTTTAAGTGTTTGTTTTTCTTTGTTTTGTGTCGATTTATTTTCATAATTGAGAAACAAACGGAGAGATAAATCTAAAATATTGTTCGTTTATTAACTTTCGGAATAACTTGTGCAAATGCAATTTTTAACGTAATATTGTTTTGGCAAAATATGCAATTTTTAAATTCAGTTTCCGAAATTCGTTGCAACAAAAAATGTTTAGGGTTTAAATGTTTAATGTTTAGCGCAGAAAATGCGTATAAAAAATCATTTTTATTTTTACTTGTAGTATTTTCCGTTCTTCGATTAGGAGCACAGCACGTAAGCGGCTTCATCGAGAACAAAGGTCAATTTTATGACCAGAGTGGGAATGATGTGAAGCATGTTAAGTTCTTGCATCGGGGTGGTTCTGGGTTGTCGACGCAATTTCTGCAAGATGGATTTAGTTATGAATTGATGTCAAGGAAGTTTGAAGCTTCAAGAAAATCGGTGGCAAAAGATTTCATTCAAGTTCATAGGGTAGACATTAAGTTTAAAAATCAATCGCCCAATTGTGAGATTGTTGAACAGGATGAAGCGGATGCTGAGTTAAACTATTATTTGAGAGGCAAGCACATTGAAAAAGTAAAGACATATCAAAAACTGATTTATAAAAACGTTTGGTCTAACATTGATATGATCTTTAGTGAGGAGGAGAGACAATCGGGATTGAAGTATGAGTTTATTTTGCGTGAGGGAGCGAGGGTTTCAGATATTCAATTTGAAATTTTCGGAGCAGAGGGCATTGAATTTTCCAAGAAGCATCCTGAAGAATTTAAAATCAAAACAAGTTTAGGTAGTATCACCGACAAAATACCATTTTCGTTTGAAATGGTTGAGGGAGAAAAAGTAAAGAGAATAGCAAAGTGGTTTAAGCATTCAGAGACACTGTTAGGAGTAGTAGTCGAAAACTGGAACACAAAAAACCTCTTAGTCATCGACCCTCAACCAATTTTAGTTTGGGGAACATACTATGGCGGTCCGAACAAGGATGATGGAAAATCAGTTGATGTTGATTCAAACGGCAATCCAATTTTCTTGGGTGCGACTAGTTCCTCAGGATTAGCGACTTCTGGTGTTCATCAAACAACGCTTCGATTGAATGAAGATATTTATTTGTTGAAGAAAAACAAAATTGGAGGAACTAGCAGTAAAATTTGGTGTACTTATTTTGGAAGTGACTCTGTTGAGCTAGCTGGTGCTGTTTCTGTAGACAAACAGCAGAATGTTTATATATGTGGGACAACCCGCGGTGATACATTTATTTCATTTAAAGCGAAGAATCAAGTCAAACGAGCAGGATCGGATGACGGTTTTGTTGCTAAATTCAGACCAAATGGGAAGTTAATATGGTCAACTTATTTAGGAGATGTTGACTATGACGAAGCTAAAAGTATCAAAGCCTATGATACTTTTGTTTATGTAGTTGGGTTTAGTCAAAAACCTGGTTCTTCGAATAATACAAAACCAGAGAACATTGCTACTAGCAATGCCAAATCTAAGGGTGCATATGATGTGCAAGCCAATAAATATGATGCATTTTATGTTCGGTTGGACTCTGCGGGAAGAAGGAAATTTGGAATGTTTTTAGGAGGAAAAGAGGATGATTATTATTCAAGTGTTTTTGTGAACAAAAAAGGTTTTGTGTTTCTGTATGGAACCACAGCTTCTGATTCAGGGATTGTAAAAAATATTACATCCTCAAAATCAAGTAATAACGATGTATTTGTAACTCGGTTAAACTCCTCAGATAAAGTAATATGGAGTAAATACTTGGGAGGAAATAGTGATGATTTAAGCTCGGAAATTGTTGCAGATAAAGATACTAATATTTATATTTCAGGAACTACAAAATCAAACAACATCAGTACAACAGGATCTCATCAGTCAACCTTTAATTATAATTCATCTAACACCACCTATGATGCTTTTTTAACAAAATTAAAAAATAACGGAAGTATAGCATGGACGACCTATTACGGTGGAACTGTGAATGAAACTGGGAATGGTTTAGCGATAGATGATTTTGAATACGTATACACAGTAGGAACTACAAATTCTGAAAATACATATAAAACAAAGACATCAACAACAATAAATATCATTTCGACTGATTCAGCTTATCAGAGAGATTACGTTGGTGGTGATGATGGATTTTTAGTAAAATTTGATACCTCCGGAAGACGTATTTGGGGAACGTATTTAGGAGGTAAAAATAACGAATCATTAAATGATGTCGTAAATGGTAAGGATGGAGATGTATTCGTTGTGGGAACTACCGCAACTGACAATGGATTAATTTCATTCGCAAATCAATTATTGCCATTAAAAAATGCACTGCAAGATACTTTTGGAGGAAGTTTAGACGCTTATTTGGCTAGATTAAATTACTGTAAAAAATTCCTAGCCATCAAAATGGATACCGTCTGTGTATTTGATTCTTTGCAGTTAAGATTAACAAACGACTCTAATAAAATAACTGGCAGAAGCAATTATACGCTCAAGTGGAATTTGGTGTTTCCAAAATCATATAATATTAATTGGACAGGCCCAAATAATTTTACTTCAAAACTTCAAAATCCTAAACGCAAAATGACATTTGCGGATACAGGTTTATATGTAGCTTATGTTACAAATGAATTTGGATGTCGGGATACCGCTAAGATTAGGGTTAAAAAGTTAAATTCCCTACCCACGGTGAATATTACCTCCTCTAATAAATATTGTCGATGGGATATCATTAATTTGAGTGCAACCGCAACTAAAGGTAAAACCTATACATGGACAGGGCCTGGTAGTTATTCGGCGAATACAAAAAATGCAACACGTAAGTATGCTTTTGCAGGACAGACTGATGGTAAGTATAAAATAAATGTAGTGGATTCAAATGGCTGTAAAGGCAGTGACTCATTTTCAATTACCGTTGGTCCGGAAGGGAAAATATCTTCAAATAGCCCAGTTTGTCCGAATGATACCATTCGCCTTTACAATGGGGTAAAAAATACTGTCAAGATATATTGGTATAAACCAGGAGCCACAACTCCTTTTGATAGTACAAATAATCCAAAAATTTCGGGTGCGAATTTATCGAAAACAGGAGATTATAAAGCCATTATCAAAGATGCGAATGGATGTAAAGACACACAAACAGTGAGTGTTACATTGCAGACATGGTCGAATTTAGATATTCAATACGATACGTCAGTTTGTGCCGGTTCTACTTGGAAAGTGAATGTTACACTTACAGGTGGTCCAGCTGGATACTCGTTTTATTGGACAGGCCCAAATTCGTATGTCAATGGAAATGACTCAATTTCAATTTCCAATGTGCAAACTGCAAACGGCGGGAAGTACAAACTTAAAATTATCGATAAAAATGGCTGTACGCGTTACGATTCCATCAAGCTTTATGTGAGAACTAACCCAGTTGCTGCTTACACCGTAAATCAATATCAATGCTTTCGTAATAACAACTTTGTTTTCACCAATACAAGTTCCGGTGCTGCTGGATATCGATGGACATTGGGCGATGGATCTGCAGCACAAACAACCACTGTCCCTACAAATAAATCTTACGCAGCTCCCGGTGCTTATACTGTAAAATTGGTTGCTAACAACAATTTTGGTTGTAAAGACAGTGTGAGTAAAGTGATGTATGTGTATGCAATGCCAGTTGCAAACTTCACCGTGAATAAAGATTCATTGTGTGTGAATGCAAGTGCAGGATTTACTTTCACAAGCACGAGTACAATTGCCACTGGTGGTGGTTCATTGGAATACAATTGGAATTTTGGGGATAATACGGTGAGTACACTTCAAAATCCGACGAAAAAATATACCAAAGACACAACTCGTTCAGTTAGATTGGTTGTAAAAACCTCACCATATGGGTGTTACGACACTATCATTAAAAAGGTTGTGATCAAGCCAAAGCCAAAGGCTACCGTGAATATTGTAACCTCCAGCGCTTGTTTAACAGGAAACAGTTTTAGCCTAGGGTCAAGCAACAGTACACCCGCCTATTCAAGTTCAACATTGATGGGATATAAATGGGTTTATGTAACTTCGGGTGCCACTGCTACGTCTACAACAACATCTTCTTCTACAGTTAGTTACAGCAGTGTGGGTTCAAAGGTGGTACAATTAATTGTAACGGATGCCAATGGATGTACTGATACCACAAATTATACTTTGGTGGTTCACCCTCAGGCAACACCTTCATTTTCAGTGAATACCCGAACACAGTGTTTAAAAGCAAATAGTTTCAGTTTTACCAATGGTTCTTCAATTAGCAGTGGGTCATTATCGTATCAATGGGATTTCGGGGATGGCACAACTTCGGTTGCTACGAATCCAAGCAAATCTTACACTGCGGCTGGGGTTTACCAAGTAAAACTTAAAACAACATCGAATAATTCTTGCGTAGATACAATTAGCATGTGGGTGGTGGTTTATCCGCAAACATCGCCAAGCTTTACAATAAACTCCAATACCACTCAGTGTCAAACTGGAAACTCATTTTCCTTCACAAGTACAAGTTCTTTAACGAGTCCATCAGGACTTTCAGGTGGTACATTTACAAACTCATGGAATTTTGGTAATTCCACAACAGCAACTGGAACTACGGTTACAAAATCATATACCACTTCCGGAAACTTCCAAGTGATATTAACCAATACTACTAATTATGGATGTGTAGATACAATCAGCAAGTATATTAAGGTATTGCCACAGGCAAACATTGGGTTTAGCATCAATAATTCAAAGCAGTGTTTGAACAATTTGGGAGTTGCAGATACTTTTAAATTCACCTCTACAACAACTGGTGGTTTTGGTACATTATCTTACAGTTGGAATTTTGGAGATGGCACAAGTACAGCATCTTCATCTACCACAACAGCAACAAAAACATATGCAGCTGCGGGTGTTTATCAGGTTGTTTTAACGGTTGCGGGAACTACATGCACAGATACATTAAGTAAATGGGTGACAGTTTATCCAAAGCCGACAATCGGATTTAATGTCAATAATCTGGTTCAATGTTTAGGAAATCATTCATTTGTTTTTACAAACACAAGTAGCATCTCGAGTGGTACACTTTCCTATAGCTGGAATTTTGGAGATGGTTCCTCTCCAGTTTCAACGGTAAGTCCAACAAAAACCTACAGTGCAGCTGGGACATATTTGGTTAAATTGACTTCAACCACCGGTTTTGGTTGTACCGATACGGTGAGTAAATATGTAAAACTTTATCCCAAAGCAACACCAGGATTTACAATTAACAATTCTAAACAGTGTTTAAAATCTGGCAACACAACCAACTCGTTCACTTTCACAAATACAAGTTCTTTTTCCGGAGGGACATTGAACTATCTATGGAATTTTGGCGACGGTTTGGGCAATACATCATCTTCGAGTAACCCAACATATGTTTATTCATCGGCTGGTTCATATAAAGTTACATTAAAAACAACTACCCCAAATGGATGCGAAGATACTTTTAGCTCTTGGGTTGTGATTTATCCAAAACCAAGTCCTTCTTTTACTGTAAATACTCAAAAGCAATGTTTAAATGGCAATGCATTCACATTTACAAACACATCTACAGTAAGCACCGGGTCTTATACAAGTTCTTGGGATATGGGGGACATGAGTTCGGCTCAAACAACGGCAAATGCAAGCAGGACATATTCTGCTGCGAACACATACAAAGTTGTTTTGACTGTTACATCGAACAATAACTGTATTGATACCGTAAGTACAAACGTTGTGGTTTACCCTAAGCCAACACCCAATTTTTCAGTCAACAATTTAAAGCAATGTTTGAAATCTAATGGGGTTTCAAATTCATTTGTATTTACCAATTCTTCTACTATTTCATCGGGTTCACTTACATACTCATGGAGTTTTGGGGATGGATCTGCTGCGGTAACCACAACCAATCCGACCAAGGTATACGCTGCATCAGGTACATATAAAGTTGTGCTCACTGTAACTTCAAATAACAATTGTGTTGATACTGTGAGCAAGTGGGTGGTGGTTTATCCTCAAGCCAATGTTGCGTTTTCACTCAATTCAAGAAATCAATGTTTGAATGGGAATTCATACACGTTTACAAATGGATCATCCATTTTATCAGGAACATTGTCGTATGTTTGGGATTATGGTGATGGTTCTTCTACCGGTAGTTCACAAAATGGATCTCGCACTTATTCAAATTCTGGGGTATATCAAGTTCAATTAAAAACAACAAGTTCACAGGGTTGTATCGATACTATGAGCACATGGGTGAGAGTATATCCTAAGCCGAATCCAAGTTTTACAATCACAACAACCAACGCTTGTTTTAAAAATAACAGCTTTACATTTAACAATGGTTCTACAGTTTCATCGGGTACACTCACGCATAGCTGGGATTTTGGCGACGGAACTTCAAGTGCGAATACAAGTCCCTCAAAATCATATACAGCAGTTGGAACGTACAAGGTTATTTTAACCACCACAACTAACAATGGTTGTAAGGATACAACGTCCAAATTTATAAAAGTATTTCCTCAATCTACCCCAGGAATATCATTGGCGAATAGAAAACAATGTTTGAAAAACAATGCATTCTCATTTGTAAATACAACAACAATAAGTTCAGGAACGGTTACTTATTTGTGGGATTACGGAGACGGGTCATCAACGAGTCCAAACACCAATGGTTCAAGAACTTATACAGCGCCGGGAGTTTATAAAGTTGTTTTAAAGGCAACAAGTGATAAAGGATGTATCGATACAATTAGCACCTGGGTGACGGTTTATCCTCAAGTAACGCCGTCATTTTCTGTAAATACCGTGAATCAATGTTTGGCGGGCAATAGTTACACTTTTACCAATTCCTCTTCTTTAAGTTCAGGAACATACACATCATCTTGGGATTATGGCGATGGTACAAGTTCAACATCTACTCATGGAAGCAAAACTTATGGTTCGGTAAACGTGTATAAAGTTGTATTAACCACCACTACAAATAATGGATGTGTTGACTCAACAAGTAAATGGATTAAAATATACCCTAAAACTTCTATTGCCTTCAGTGCGAATAATTTGAAGCAATGTTTAAAAACGAATGGGGTATCCAATAGTTTTGTATTTACCAATACAAGCAGTGTTACCGGTGGTACACTTACATATTCATGGAATTTTGGAGATGGTACGAGTGCGGTTACATCTGCAAGTCCGACTTATTCATATGCAAACGCTGGAACATATAAGGTATTGTTAACAACGACATCAAGTTATGGTTGTATCGATACTTTGAGTGTGTGGGTGGTTGTACATCCGAAGGCAAACCTTGGATTTACAATCAACAACAGATTACAATGTTTCCAAAACAATAGTTTCACATTTACCAATACTTCTACAATTTCAAGTGGTACTTTGGCATATTCATGGGCATTTGGAGATGGAAATATTTCATCAGCCACTAGTCCAACAAAAACATATAGTACTTCTAATAAATTTCCTGTAACATTAACGAGCACTAGCAGTCAGTCGTGTATTGATACCATCACTAAATGGGTGGTTGTTTATCCGAAAGCAACGGTTTCATTTTCAGTTAATACTAGCAAGCAATGTTTAAAAGGGAATTCATTTACATTTACAAATGCAAGTACGATTCCTACTGGCCAATCAATTACCGGTTATTCATGGAATTTTGGAGATGGAAATTCTACTACCACAACGAGTCCTACCTATATTTATACAGCATCGGGAACATATAAAGTTGTGTTAACTGTGAATAATTCAAACGGTTGTAGTGATACTCTGAGTAAGTATGTAGTTGTTTATCCTCAATCAACGCCAAGTATTTCTGTAAACACTCGCAACCAATGTTTAAAATCGAACAGTTATAGTTTTTCAAGTTCTGTAACCATCAGCAGTGGTTCAATCACTGGATATAGTTGGAGTTTTGGAGATGCTACATCGGCGTCAACTGCGAATACAACGAAAACATATTCTAATGCTGGTACATACAAGGTTTTATTGTCTTGTACCACGAACAATGGATGCGTTGATACCGTGAGTACTTTGGTTACAGTTTATCCACAGGCGAGTGTAGGTTTTACAATCAATACTCCAAATCAATGTTTGAAAAACAATGCTTTTCAATTTACCAATACAAGCACCATTGGCACTGGATCATTAAGCTATAGCTGGAATTTTGGGAATGGAGTTGGCACATCTACCAATACAAGTCCAACCTATACTTATTCGGCATCTGGAACGTATAAAGTAATACTCACAACGACTTCCAATAATGGTTGCATCGACACTGTAAGTAAATTCGTGAAAGTATTTAACCAAGCGTCTTTGAGTTTCAATGTTTCGCCATTGAAACAGTGTTTGAAGGGAAATTCATTTACATTCAACAACAATTCGAATATTCTCAATGGAACTTTGAGCTACAATTGGAATTTCGGCGACGGATCAACCAATTCGGTTGCAACGAGCCCAACCAAGACTTATGCAACCAATGGGATTTATAAAGTTACACTTACAACAACATCTAATAATGGATGTGTTGATACTTTAAGCAAATGGGTGACAGTATATGCGCATCCACAATCCAATCCATATTTTACTTTCACAAAACTTTGCGAGAATGACAATAGTATTTCATTCACGTCGAATACCACTTGGATTGGAGGAGCGGCAAGTAGTTATTTGTGGATGTTTGGGGCGAATGCAAGCGTAACTTCGAGTACCGTTCAAAATCCAACGAATATTCGTTTCAAAAGTTCAAGTACCGTAACTCTTGTAGTTACCGATGCCAATAGTTGTAAAGATACTGCCAAACTCACCATTAACATTTACCTAAAACCCAAAGCAAAGTTCGCCATAGATAGTACTTATCAATGTATTAATTACAATGCCATTAAGTTTACATCAAATGATAGTGCTGCAACGGGAGTTGGTTTAAAATCCAGTGGATATAAATGGTATTTTGGTATTGGCGCAAATATTGACTCATCATCAAGTGTTGGAAATTCTGCAAATCCAATTTTAATCAAATACTCTACAGTTGGCACCAAAGTAGTTAGGCATATTATTGAAGACAACAATGGATGTAGAGATACGGTAACTAAAAATGTCACCATTAAAGCGAAACCAGTTGTAACGGTGAGTACGTTGCCAAATTCAAATCAGTGTTTAACGGGTAATAAATTTAGTTTTGTTCCAAGTATTACTTGGGCAAAATCTGCTTCTACCGCTGGGGCTTATGCTTGGACATTTGATTTCGGTGCGGCATCAAATTCAGCAACTCCTGCAACGAGTGACTCTTTTACCAAATATTCGGTTAGCTACAATTCCTTTGGAACAAAACAAATTCGATTTATTGCAAAAGATTTGAACGGTTGTTTTGATACTATTTTTAAAAACGTTACCGTTTACACACACCCCGACATTAAGTGGACCGCCAACAATTACAATCAGTGTTTGCAAGGGAATTCATTCAACTTTGGAAATGCAGTGGTGAATTATGGCACTTCAAATTCAATCTCAAGTTATGCTTGGCAATTCGATGTTGGTGGTTCTTCTGCCTCTCCATCAACGAGTACTTCGGGTACGCAAAATGTAGTGTACAGCAGCTCTGGTACGAAAACCGTTGTACTTACAGTTACAGATGGAAATGGCTGTAAAGATACCTTTAATTCAACTGTTAAATTATCTCCAAAACCTACAGCCAAATGGAATGTAAACATTGCAAATCAATGTTTGAAAGGAAATTCCTTCAATTTTAATACCAATGGAACAGCCCCTGTTTTGAACTCGTCGGTGGTAAACTACGAGTGGAGCTTTGGGGCCAATGCAACGCCATCAACTCAAAGTGGTTCTTCTGTAACTTCTGTGAATTCTGTGGTATATTCCGATACGGGACTTAAAACAATCACGCTTACTGTTACTGATGCAAATGGTTGTATCGATACGTTCACAAGTAAAATAAGGGTATTGGCGCATCCTAAAGCAGTGATTTCTGCAAATAGTTTGTCGCAATGTTATCAACAAAACAGTTTCAATTTTGGGGGAAGTGGTTCGCAGGCAGTAAACAATGGAAGCATTTCGGGATACTATTGGTATTTTGATTCTTTTGCGAACATCACATCTTCATCAAATGCAACTGCAAACTCCGTTAAATTCAAATACATTGGCAATAAAAAAGTGACATTGATTGTAACCGATGCCAATAGTTGTAAAGATACTGCATATACCACTGTTACCATCAAAGACAACCCAATGGCCAAGTGGTCGGTAAATACTGCCATTCAGTGTTTGCAAAACAATACGTTCGACTTCAATTCATCGGCGAGTACCAATATTGGTGGTACTCTAAATTACAATTGGAGCTTTGGCTCTGATGCCACTCCAACCACTTCAACCAACAACAATCCAACCGGAATTGTCTATTCTAACTTCGGTTCTAAAACAGTTATATTAACCGTTACAGATAACTCCAATAACTGTTCCGATACCTTTAAATCAACTGTAATTGTGCGTCAAAGTCCTACAGCTAAGTGGACAGTAAACACACCAATTCAATGTTTGCCGAACAACAGTTTCACCTTCTATTCTTCAGCGTCTACGGTTGCTACTGGTACAACAGTCAAATCAGTTGCATGGTCGCTTGATGCTACGGCATCAACTGCGAGTTCGAGCAATGCTACTCTGAGCAATGTGAATTATTCGAATACTGGTTTGAAAACCATTACATTAACCGTTACCGATTCTTTCAACTGTACAGATACCTTCACATCTACAATCAGGGTCAAAGAAAATCCAACCGCATTGTGGGTTGTTTCTCCTTCCTCGGTTCAATGTTTACAAGGAAATAGCTTTACTTTCTCAGCAAATAACTCCTATTCCTCAACGGGTTCAGGTATCGCTTCATATTCTTGGAGTTTTGGAACAAACGCATCTCCAGCGTCTTCAACAACCAAGAATCCAGCATCAGTATCTTATTCAAGTGATGGATACAAAACCATTACACTAACAGTGATTGATAGCAATGGTTGTCAAGATACATTTACTTCTCAAGTTTACATTACGCCTAAACCAACTGCAAAATGGTTGGCAAATCAATACAATCAGTGTTTCACCGGTCACTCTTTTAATTTTACTTCGAGAGGATCAATTGGTGTTTCGAGTTCTTCCATTGCCAACTATGAATGGAGTTTTGGAACAGGTGCAAATCCCCAAACTTCTACCTTAGATTCCGTAGGTAATGTAGTTTTCGATACCATTGGATTGAAAACAGTGATTCTCACGGTTAAAGACAACAATGGATGTATCGATACATTTAAGTCTACAGTGAGAGTATTGCCACATCCGATTGCGAAATTTACCATTGGATCTCCAATTCAATGTTTGCAAGGAAATTCGTATACCTTTAACTCGGGTAGTACGGCTGCTGTCTCTGGTTCGAGCATTTCTTCTTATAATTGGGATTTTGGGAATTCATCATCGCCGGCTACTTCATCAACCATCAACCCTTCAGGGGTTCAATACAGCACTTATGGTGTTAAAGATGTGGTGCTTACAGTCGTTGACGCCAATTCCTGTACCGACACCTTTAAAACAACCGTAACCATTAAGCCAAAACCAAGTGCAATATGGACGGTTTCGAATTCATACAATCAGTGTTTGGTTGGCAACCAGTTTATTTTCAATTCTGCGTCTTCGGCTCCAGTTGGTGGATCAAGTTTGAGTAGCGTTTCTTGGGATTTTGGAACCTCCTATGGTGCTAGTAAGTCAACGTCCCTCAAAACCAATGACACCATTTCATATTCTACCGCTGGTATCAAAGTTGTAAACCTCACTGCTACAGATGCCAACGGATGTATCGACACCTTCAAGGCTACCCTAAACGTTTATGAACAACCAATAGCGAAATGGTCTGTAAACACTGCGACACAATGTAATAAGGGACAAACGTTTAACTTTGGATCGAGTTTGAGTATAGGTACGAATTTGTCTTATAACTGGACGTTTGGCGCAACATCGAATACCAGCTCTAGTAACTCATCCTCAGTTTCGGGGATCAAATATTCAACGGTAGGGGTGAAGGCGGTTGAATTGAAAGTTACAGATGGAAATGGATGTTTTGACACGTTTACCTCCACAGTAACAATCAAAGAAAATCCAGACGCGCAATTCACCGTAAATAATGGAAAACAGTGTTTTCAAACCCAAAGCTTTAATTTTAGTTCGAGCAGTTCGTCTGCAGTTTCACCGGCAACAATTAGCGGCTATTCTTGGAACTTTGGAAGCAATGCAACGCCATCAATATCTACCCAATCCACTCCAATTGGTATCACTTATTCCGATACAGGGGTAAAAACAATCAGATTAATTATCACAGACAATGTAGGCTGTCCAGACACATTAATTTCAACAATTAGGGTCCTTGGAAATCCAAAGGCAAGTTGGACAACCAACAACTTTGCGGCTTGTTTACGTGGAAATACCTTTACATTCAATAAAAATGCTTCTAATGGGGTTGGAGGAAATACCTTAACGGCATTTAATTGGGATTTTGGAACAGGTGCAAACCCTGCAACATCAAGTGCTTCAGCACCGAGTGTGGTCTACAGTTCAACAGGTTCTAAAATTGTTATTTTAACTGTAACAGACGACAATAATTGTACAGATACATTCAAATCAACCGTTAATGTAAAAGCACATCCTGTCATCTCTAAGTCTGTGAATTTGGCTTCTGCATGTTTGATCAATAACAGTTTTGTTTTCTCAAGCAATGGAAGCTCTGCCGCAACAGGTACTTCGTCTATAAGTGGCTATAGTTGGGATTTTGATGTGAATAACAGTCCTAAAACGGCAAGCCCAACCACACATACTGCTTCATCGAATGCAACTGTAACGTATTCAACAGTGGGGCAGAAATCGATTCGTTTCATCCTTTCAGATGCAAATGGTTGTAATGATACCGCAAACATGAATGTTACAGTATTGGCACATCCAAATGCTAAATGGGCGTCAAATACTGCAATTCAATGTTTGGTAGGAAACAGCTTTAATTTCAATGCTGCGGCTTCAACGTCTGTGACGTCGTCTAGCATTGCTAAGTATCATTGGAATTTTGGTTCAGGAGCAAATCCGTCAACGTCCCTCAACAATACAACAACCTCTCTGAATGGTGTAGTTTATAGTAGCTTCGGACAGAAAACTGTTACCCTAACGGTTGTAGATGCAAATGGTTGTGACGATACGTTCCAATCTACTGTTACAGTGAATGACAATCCTACTGCTGCAATCGCTTTGGCGAGTGGTGCAAACGCAACACAGTGCTTCCAAGGGAACTTATTTAATTTTGGAGGGACAGGATCTTCGGCGGGTAATGGGGCCACAATTACTGGATACAACTGGGTATTTGATGCAGCCTCTTGGAAGAATCATGCGAAACCAAATGCAACAGCCACTGGCTCAACGGCATCGAATATTTCTTATGATTCTGCCAGCGTTTATAAAGTGAAATTAACCGTATCTAACTCCCATGGGTGTAATGATACGTCCATTTTAACCGTGAAGGTAAAGGAGAATCCTACCGCAAAATGGACAGTCAATACCTACTCGCAATGCCGTGTTGGAAATAGCTTTAATTTCTTGTCGAACACTTCAGCTTCAGCATCAGGGTCTAGTTTATCAACTTATAATTGGTCATTTTCTGGAGGGACACCAAGCGCTTCCAGCAGCAATGCACCTACAGGAATTACCTATACAACTGCAGGAACAAAATATGTGACGTTAACGGTTACGGATGCCAACAATTGTACAGACACATTCACAGGTTCTATAGAGGTGAGAGAGAATCCGGTTGCTAAAATCGTAAATTCAATGTCTCCAGCACAGTGTTTGAGGGGGAATGATTTTGCCTTTGGATCAACTGGAACTACAGGGGCGTCAGGTACAAGCATATCAAACTATTCCTGGAACTTCGGAACGGGTGCAAGCCCAGCAACTTCGACTGCTGCCTCAGTGAGTTCAGTAAAATATGCCACTGCGGGCATCAAGAAAGTTGTCTTAACGGTAACGGATGCAAATGGTTGTACGGATACTGCGGAGTATACATTGAATGTGAAGGCTCATCCACAGGCGGTGATTGCCAATGCATCGCCATCGCAATGTAAGATTGGTAACTCGTTTACATACAGCACATCAGGAACGAACGCAGTGAGTGGATCAAGCATTAGTAGTTATAGTTGGAACTTCGGATCAACGGCAACTCCAGGAAATGCAACTACGTCAAGTTCGACATCGAGTTACAATGTAAGTTACTCGGATACGGGTAAAAAGTACATTCAATTGATTGTTTTGGATGCAAATGGATGTAGAGATACGGCAGATTCCATTTCAATGGTGAAGCCTCATCCGGTTGCAAAATGGACAGTGAATACGGCGGATCAATGTTTGAAGGGACTCAGCAATAGCAATAGTTTCAACTTCGGAAGTGGTTCATCGGTGTCAACACCAAATTCAAGCTTTACGAAGTTCGATTGGACGTTTGGAACGGGATCAACGCCAACTTCAGCGAACAACTCAGCAACGGTAAACGGAGTGACTTACAGTAGTTACGGATTGAAGACAGTAACATTGACGGCTACAGATAAAAATGGATGTACCGACACATTTACATCAACGGTAACGGTGAGAGACATCCCAGTTGCGTCAGCAGCAATGTCGACCACCAATGCCACACAATGTTTGCAAGACAATTCATTTAACTTCACTTCGGGTTCGTCAAGTGCCGGAAATGGAGCAACCATCAATAAATATTTATGGAAGTTCGACGCACAATCGTGGAAGAACCATGCAAATCCAGATACCTCAACCACTGCAAACCAAAGTGGTGTGAAGTACGATACCATAGGTACATTCAAGGTAAGATTGACAATTACGAACAACTACGGATGTTTGGATACAGCCATCTTTACGGTGAAGGTAAAAGAGAATCCAAAAGCAAAATGGAACGTAAATAGTTTTGTTCAATGTTTCCAAGGCAATACATTCAACTTTGGAACAACGTTAACAACTGCATCGGCAGGATCATCGATTACGAACTACAGTTGGAACTTCGGAACGAATGCCACCCCATCGGGCACGGTGAGTGCATCGAATTATTCAACGTATTCAAATGTAACGTATAGTTCCGCTGGCACGAAGAATGTGTTGTTGACCATCACGGATGCGAATGGCTGTACAGATACCTTTACGGCAACGGTGTTGGTGAAAGAAAATCCAGCAGCGAAGATTGTGAATGCGAGCAGTGTTGCACAGTGTTTGAGAGGCAATAGTTATACGTTTGCATCTACAGGAACAGCGGCTGCTGCCACATCGAGTATTTCAACTTACAGTTGGAACTTTGGTTCTGGTGCAAGTCCGGCAACTTCAACAAGTGCAAGTCCTGGAGCAGTCACATACGCAACAATTGGCATCAAGAAAGTTGTCTTAACGGTAACAGATGCAAATGGTTGTACGGATACTGCGGAGTATACATTGAATGTGAAGGCTCATCCAACAGCAACATTGAGTTTAGCCAATGGCAGTCAGTGTTTGATTGGTAATTCATTTAGTGTCGGCGGTAATGGAAGCACAGCCGTAACTGGATCAACGTTGAGCACTTATTATTGGACATACGGTGTGAATGCAAGTGTAGCTTCCTACGGTCCAGTTTCTTCATCAACGGCGAATACAGTATCATATTCAGACACTGGATTTAAGAAATTGAGATTGATTGTAACAGATGCAAATGGTTGTAAGGATACTGCAGATTCAATTGCGATTGTGAAACAACATCCAATAGCGAAATGGACTGTAAATTCTTCATTCCAATGCAAAGTGGGTCAATCATTTAATTTTGCAGCAAGACAAACAAAAGCGGCAAAAGGCAGTTCGATTTCGTCTCATTCTTGGAGTTTTGGAAGCAATGGTGTACCATCATCTGCGAGCAATATCGACAGTGTTGGAGCGGTTAAATTTAGCACATTGGGTAGTCAAACCGTGATATTAACCTCAACTGATGCAAATGGATGTCAAGATACATTCATGGGTGTTGTGGTTGTGAGGGACAATCCAACGGCTGCAATAGCGGTTAGTCCGAACGCAACTCAATGTTTGCAAACCAATCAATTTACATTCACAGGAGGAACGTCTAGTGGTGGAACTGGGGGAACTGTAAATTCATACAATTGGGATTTTGACATTATGTCGGCGAGTAGCAAGGCAAGCCCAACTACTGGCACAGGTTCAAGTCCCTCAGCAGTAAAATACTCAGATTTTGGCACGTACAAGATCAAGTTAACGGTAACGAACAATTTGGGCTGTAACGACACTGCTCTCATGACGGTATTGGTGAAGGAGAATCCGAAAGCTGATTGGACAACGCCAACGGCTCAGCAATGTTTACAGACAAATACATATGGTTTTTCGACCACAAATTCAAAATCGGCTACTTCGTCATCGATACAATCATATGGATGGACATTTGGTTCAGGATCTAATCCATCGGCATCAAGTTCATCGGCACCGAGTGGAGTTGTGTATGCTACGAGTGGCCAGAAATTTGTAACTTTAACGGTGACAGATTTAAATGGTTGTACAGATACATTTACGTCGACATTAACGGTGAAAGAAAATCCGAAGGCACAAATTGCATTCTTGGGAGCTAATTCGGCGGCATGTTTTAGGGGCAATTCATTTAATTTCGCTTCTACTGGATCGGCTTCGGTTTCGGGTTCGTCGATCACAAGTCAATCATGGAACTTTGGATCTGGAGCGAATCCTGCGAATTCTTCGGCAACGTTCTATAATGGTGTGAAATACAGCACCATAGGTGTTAAAAATGTAGTTTACACGGTGAATGACGCGAATGGTTGTTCAGATACTTTCAATTTAACTGTAACGGTTAAAGATCATCCGGTTGCAAAATTTGCGATCAATGACAGTTCACAATGTTTGCGTGGAAACGGATTTGTGTTTAATCCATCAACTACAGTTGCGGTGAGCACGATATCTAGTGTAGTGTGGACTAATTTTGGAACTTCGAGTAGTTTAACGGTTCCAAGAACAAGTACAAGTTCAACTTCACAAACGGTTAATTATGGAACCATCGGTAGCAAATCGATTCAATTGATTGTGAAAGATGCCAATGGATGTAATGATACTTTAAATAAGGTGGCCGTGGTTAAATCTCATCCAACGGCTGCATGGACAGTGAATACAACATCGCAGTGTTTGGTGGGCAACGTCTATAATTTCTCAGCGAGTACATCAGCGTCTGTAACGAGCAGTTCATTAACCAATTATGCTTGGAACTTTGGCTCAGGAACAAGTCCAAGCACTGGTTCTGGGGTTACTCCAAATCCTGTTACATATTCAACTCCGGGAACCAAGGGAATAACATTGATTGTTACAGACAATAATAAATGTACAGATACATCAATTGGTTCTATCATTGTGAGGGACAATCCAATAGCCAAAATTTCGGTGAACAATGCTGTTCAATGTTATCAAACACAATCATTTAATTTCTCATCTTCATTATCAACAGCTGGAAGTGGATCTACGATACTCACTTACAACTGGATGTTTGACACAACATATTCGGCGCCATCAACGAGTACTGCTGCGGTGAGTGGTGTTAAGTGGAACACTCCGGGTGTTAAAAAGGTTCGATTGACAATTACAGATGTGAATGGTTGCCAGGATACTTTTGAAATGACGGTTTTTGTAAAACCAAATCCAAAAGCTCAATGGACAGCCAATACGTATGTTCAGTGTTTAGATGTCAATAAATACAGTTTTTCATCTTCTGGTAGCCAGTCGGTTTCAGGTTCATCGATTAGTGCATTTGACTGGAATTTTGCAGCCAATGCAAATCCAGCAACATCAAGTTTAGCATCTCCAACGAACATTCAGTATTCAGCGGGTGGATTAAAAACGGTAGTGTTAACAATTACTGATGCAAATGGATGTAAAGACACATTTGCGAGTACAATTCGGGTGAAAGACAATCCGGTAGCGAATTTTACGATTAACAATGCTGCTCAATGTTTCAGGGGAAATGTATTTAACTATAATTCAACGAGTACGAGCGTTGGTGGTTCTAGTATTGCGAGTTACAGTTGGAAGTTTGGAGCAAATGCAAGTGTAGCAACTGCAACCACTTCGAGTCAATCGAATGTAAAATATGGGGTCATTGGAACGAAGACAATCAGTTTGGTGGTTATTGATGCGAATGGTTGTCCGGATACCATTGAAAAACCAGTTGTAGTGAAAGACCACCCTGTAGCAGTTTCTACTGTGAATGCAGGAAGTCAGTGTTTTCGTGGTAATTCTTATAATTTTGGTTCAAGTGGAACTGCTGCTGTCAGCGGTTCTTCAATATCAAGTTATGCATGGACGTTTGGAACTGCATCGGTGCCATCATCGGCAACTGGTTCAACATACAATGGGGTGAAATACTCGAGCATTGGAAGTAAAAACATTCAGATGGTTGTTTATGATGCAAATGGTTGCAACGATACTGTGAAATTTGCAGTGGTGGTAAAGGACCATCCAAATGCACAATGGGCAATGTCGTCTACATTATCTACACAATGTTTGGTAGGAAATAGTTTCAATTTTACATCGTCGAGTTCAACACCGGTTACCACATCAAAAATTGGGGGTTATGCATGGAATTTTGGATCGGGTTCGGTTCCGGGTTCAGCGATTACATCTTCGGTGAATAATGTTGTGTACACAACTTATGGCGTGAAGTCAGTGTCCCTCATCATTAATGACACCAATGGTTGCAACGATACATTTATTTCAAATGTTACGGTGAAGGACAATCCAACGGCAAAGATTGGTGTGAATTCAGCGGTACAATGTTTCCAGAACAACAGCTTTAATTTTGACGCGAGCGGTTCAAGTACTGGATTTGGATCTACGGTAAGCACTTATGATTGGAAGTTTGATGCATTGTCATGGAAGAATCATGCGAATCCAGCTACGGTGAGTGGTTCAGGTTCAACGGCATCCAACCCAACTGGTGTTACATATGATACCTTGGGAGGGTTTAAAGTTCGATTGTTGGTTACAAATACAAGTGGTTGTACAGATACTGCGATGTTTGCAATACGGGTAAAGGAAAATCCGTTGGCAAAATGGTCGGTTGGAACTTTTGTTCAGTGTCAGCAAACCAATTCTTATAACTTTACTTCATCGGGGTCGGCGGCTTCAAATAGTTCAACAATAACTGGTTATTCGTGGACATTTGGAAGTGGAGCAACTCCTCCAAATTCAACAGCAGCCATACCTGCCTTGGTTAATTATTCTTCGGCAGGAACGAAGAATGTGACATTAACAGTGACTGATTTCAACGGTTGTACAGATACGTTTACAGCATCGATAAGGGTTAAAGACAATCCATCCGCGAAGGTGGTAATTGCAAATGCAAATCAATGTTTCAGGGGCAATAACTTTAATATTGGTTCAACTGGAACGGCAGCTGTTGGTGGTTCTAACATCACTGCTTATGATTGGGATTTTGGCACTGGTGCAACTCCGGCGACATCCACTTCGGCGAGTCCGTCTACTGTGAAATATTCAAATATTGGGGTAAAAACCATCTTGCTCACAATCACGGATGCGAATGGATGTAAAGATACGTTTAAGACCACTCTAACAGTAAAAGATCATCCCGATGCACAGTGGGTAGTGGCGGGAGCTCAAAATTCACAATGTTTCAGAGGTAACAATTTTATCATTTCGTCTACGGGCACAACTCCTGTTTCTCCATCTACCAGCATTGCTGCTTACGAATGGAATTTTGGTGCAAATGCAAGTCCGGCGAATTCATTTGCAGTGACTCCAGGAAGTGTGAAATTTGGAACCATAGGAACCAAAGTGGTGAAGTTAATTGTCACAGATTTTAATGGATGTAAGGATACTAACGTTGGAAATTTAGTTGTAAAAGATCATCCTGATGCAGACTTTACCTTTACTAAAAACAGTTCTCAGTGTTTAATTGGAAATTCATTTGATTTTAGTTCGGCGGTATCGACACCGGTAATCAATTCAGCGTTGGGTGGTTATCAGTGGACATTTGGGGCCAATGCCACTCCTTTGAGTGCAACCAATAGCACGCCAGCAAATGTGGTATATTCGGCATATGGAACAAAGTTGATTACTTTGATAGTGAAGGATACCAACAATTGTTCTGATACGATTTCTAAAAATGCCATAGTGAAACAACATCCATTGGCAAAATGGACGGTGAACAACGATACTCAGTGTTTGAGAGGCAATCAATTTAATTTCAGTGGTTTGAGTTCTACATCTGCGATCAGTTCAACGATATCAAATTACCAATGGAATTTTGGTTCTGGAGCGTCTCCTGCGAATTCTACTGCTTCAACTGAATCTGTAAATTATGCGACCATAGGAGTAAAATCGATTCACATTTTGGTGACAGACGCCAATGGTTGTCAAGATTCATTCAGAACTTTTGTTCGTGTGATGGATCACCCAACTGCGAAATGGGCAACCAATCCGTACGAACAATGTTTACAAGGAAATAGCTTTGATTTTGCGTCTTCAAGTTCATTGCCGGTGACGGGTTCAACATTGATTGGATACGATTGGACATTTGGTTCTGCGGCAACACCAGCAACTTCTGTAACGGCGGCAACCAATGATGTTACATATGCAACAATTGGTTCGAAATCAGTGATATTAAAAGTAACGGACCTCAATGGATGTAACGATACATTTATGTCGACAGTTACTGTGAAAGCACATCCAATTGCAAAATGGACGGTGAACAAAGCCATACAATGTTTCCAAGAAAATAGTTTTGCATTTAGTCCATCGGCAACCACAGCGGTTTCAGGGTCTAACATTTCAACCTATTCTTGGTCGTTTGGCAGCACTGCAAATCCAACCACAAACACCACATCTTCTCCTCCAGATGTAATCTACAGCACCATTGGTCAAAAAACGGTGATCTTGACGGTTGTGGATGCAAATGGTTGTGAGGATACATTTACTTCCTCGGTTAAAGTCCTTCAAAATCCAAAAGCAGAGTGGACTGCAAGCAATTATATTCTTTGTCCAGACGACAACAGTTTTGATTTTTATTCTACAAACAGTACTCCTGCGAGTGGAAGTTCACTGTCTAATTTTTATTGGACATTGGGGAGTACAGCAACGCCAGATACGTCTACAAAGGTTGATTTAAAGAATGTGAGTTTCTCGTCTTTTGGTGTAAAAACCATTGTGTTGAAGGTTACAGATATCAACGGGTGTGCGGATACGTTTAAGGCTTCGGTGAGTGTGAGAGAGAAGCCTACAGCGAAGTGGACTGTAAATAACGGCGGACAGTGTTTGAACAATCATTCTTTTGCATTTACTTCCAATGGATCTACACCAATAGCTGGTTCTACAATTGTTGGATATAAGTGGAATTTTGGGTTGAACGCAAGTCCAGATACTTCGTCATTGGCAATGCCACCAACCGTGAAATATTCAACATTTGGAAAGAAAACCATTAAATTGACGGTTACAGATTTGAATGGATGTACTGATACGTTTGAATCATCGATCATGGTTTATCCTGCGCCAAACATGAACTATGTGATTGCAAATGACAGTCAGTGTTTAGGCAATAACTTGTTTAAATTCACAAATGCATCTACATTGGCTTTGGGGTCGATGAATTATAAGTGGCACTTTGGCGACACTACTCCAGATGTTTCGGCACTTGATACCACGCATGTTTATGCCAAAGAGGGCACATACTTTGTGAAATTGTATGGGTATACCGACAAAGGTTGTTCCGACAGCATCCAGAAATTTGTGGTGGTGCATCCGATGCCGAAGGTAGACTTCTTCTTGTTTAGCAGTTGTGCTCCTGGAAATACAATTGCATTTACCAACAACAGTAAAATTACGTCTGGTTCTATGACCTATGTATGGACATTTGGAAATGGGAATACCAGCACTCAAACCAATCCTTATTATACATATGGATCTTCTGGTACGTATAAAGTAAAACTCATGAGTACGAGTGATTACGGATGTATTGATTCAGTTGAGAAGAAAATTAACGTTTATGGTGCCATGACGGCAGCATTCAAGGTAAATTCGCAACAGTGCGATGTTTCCAAACCATTTAAATTTAACAATACATCTCAATTAACTGCGGGTAGTACGGTAACCTTTAAGTGGGATTTCGGAAATGGAAAATCTTCTTCTGATACTAGTCCGCTTCATCAATACACAACTGCTGGTGTGTACAAAGTGAAATTGGTTTTAACTGGAAATGGGGGTTGTAAGGATTCAACAAGTGAAACCATCACCATTTTCGAAAAACCTAAGGCTGGATTCTCTGTGAACAATACTTGTACATGGAATGGCGCTGTTTCATTTAAAAACACGACTAAAATTACCACTGATTCATTGTATTACAAATGGGATTTTGGGGATGGACAAAACAGTACTGATACCAATCCAACCCACAAATATGCTTACTTTAGTAGTTACAAGGCTTTGTTAACTGCCACTTCTAAGTTTGGTTGCGTGGATACTATTTCGCAGATTGTGAAAGTATTTGCAAAACCTGAAGCGAAATTTACGACCAATGGACAAATCCAATGTGGTACAGTGAACTTCTTTAAGTTTACCAATTTGTCGACAATTGGAAGCGGAAACGCAATTTACTATTGGGATTTTGGAGACAGTACCACTTCGATTGACTCAAACACAACACATTCATACAGTAAATACGGCAATTTCACGGTTAGGTTGATTGCTAAAACGAAATTTGGATGTGCTGATACAATATCGACCACTGTAACCGTGGTTAGTAAACCAACTGCGAGTTTTACGTTTACAAACGAATGTTTGGGTGTTGCCAATAAGTTTACAAACACATCAAAAGACGTCAGTGCAACTACAACATATACTTGGAATTTTGAACCAACAGTTTCGAGCACAGTCACAAGTCCTAACCATACCTATGCAAATGATGGCAAATACAATGTTTGTTTGATTGCGGACAACGGGTTGAATTCATGCAGAGATACAGTATGCCAGGATGTATACGTTTATCCTAAACCGAAAGTTGATTTTACCGTTTCGAAATACACATCTTGTGGTAGCGATACGTTTAAGTTCTTAAATAAAACGACCATCAAATCTGGAAGTTATTCGCTTAGATGGGATTTTGGTGATAATTCTGGGTCTACTCAATTGAATCCTGTACACAAATACGACAATCCTGCAGTGTATCAGGTAAAACTATATGCGGAGAGCAATTACGGTTGTAAAGATTCTTTGAGTTCGGTGGCAACTAGAATTAAAATCAAAATCAAACCTCAGGTAAGTTTCGTGAAATACGATTCATGTTGGGGTGGAACTGTGGAGTTTAAAAATGCAACCAACAATCCGCTCGATTCTATTTTAATGACAAAATGGTATTTAGGCGATAATTCTTTGAGCTATGCTCAAACGAAGTTTAGACATGCGTATGCTGCGCCTGGCACTTACAAAGTTACCTTGGTTGTGACTCTGAAGAACAACTGTGTTGACAGTTTCAGTAACAACATTGTGATTTATCCGGTGCCAACTGTTCGGTTGAAACAAAATAACCAAAATGTTTCTATTTGCAATAATACCAATGCATTTACATTCTATGATTCTTCAATTATTTCTGGTGGAGGGACATTGTCTTCGCGGTGGTTTGTAAGTGATGGCAGCTATTATACGAATAATCCATTGGTGAAGTCGTTTACCACTGCGGGTAAATTCTGGATTAAATTGGTGAGTAGAAGTGCCAAAGGTTGTGAAGCGGCAGATTCGACTCAAATTGAGATTTTCCCTGAGCCAACTGCTCAATTTACAATGAACGATAGTGACCAATGTTTGGTAGGAAATAATTTTGAGTTCTACGACAATACATCGATCAATACAAATGGTGGAACATTGACCTATTTGTGGAACTTCGGAGATGGAACAACTTCTACCTTAGATAATCCAATCAAAACATACAAAGCTCCTGGATTCTATACTGTGTCTTTAAAAGTGACAAGTAGTTATGGCTGTTCAGACACTCAAGTTTCGTTCTTGAGAGTTTACGACATGCCAAAAGCAAACTTCACGGTGAACAATTGGAATCAGTGTTTGGCAGCAAATAAGTTTGATTTTGTGAATTTGAGTACCATTTCAACGGGGAATGGTTCATTAACCTATGATTGGGATTTTGGAATTCCTGGAACCTCTACACAGATGAGTCCGAGTGTGAATTTCACCGGTACCGGCATGCAACCTGTTGCTTTAAGAGCCACAAGTAGTTATGGATGTTACGACGATACTCTCAACTATGTTTATGTCCTTCAAAACCCTGACACGGGTATCATAACCATGCTCAATGCGATTCCATGTCATGGAATGTCGGGTAAACTTTCGGTAACTGGAACAGGAGGAACTGGTCCATACGAGTATTCTTGGAATGGAAATAGTTTCTCAAACAGAAATACATTCGACACTGCGGTTGCTGGATATTATAAGGTTGTGATTAAAGATAAGAACGGATGCACAAGTTTCGGCGAGTTTAATTTTTCAGAGCCAGCACCTTTATGGGATACGATAGTGAAGGGTGCCGATGCAAGATGTTACAGATCTTCTGACGGTGCTGCAGATGTATTCCAAACCAAAGGCGGTACGTCACCTTATTTCTACCGATGGTATAAGGGGCCTCAAACTTATTTTGGTAAGTCATTGACCAATGTTCAAGCGGGTAAATATTATTTGGTTATAATTGATAATAATGGTTGTTTGAAAAATGATTCGGTTTCAATATTTGAACCTTCAAAATTGGTTCCAACAGTGTTTGTGACGAATCCTATCAAATGTTTTGATTCACTTGCTACGGTGGTTGCAACGGCCAAGGGGGGATCTCCAACTTTGAGTAAGGTTGATAAATATGATTTCTATTGGGATTTCAAAACAACAGCTGCGGCTTCTATAAAATCTGATTTGAGAGCAGGAAATCACAATGTAATGGTGGTGGATTCAAACGGTTGTAGAGAATATGCTTTCTTCAATTTGAGTGAGCCTACCAAAATGATTGTAACGATTGACTCTACCAAGGATGTACGTTGTTATGGAAATACCAATGGGCAGATTTTTGCAACTGTTACAGGAGGTACACCGGGTTATAAATACAGTTGGATTGATTCTATTGGAAACATTGTATCTGACAAACGTATTCTCACTGGAATGTCTCGTGGTAAATACAAATTGGCAATCAAAGACAGTAAAGGCTGTCCGGATACACTGGCTCAAGATGCTGAAATCTTCACGCCATTGCCATTGAATATTTTAACCATTGACAACAAGTTAATTGATTGTAATGGCGCGAGCACTGGTAAAATTGCTGTGACCGCTCAGGGTGGAAATGGGGAATACAAATATCAATGGTTTATGAAACCAGTGAACATTTTAGACAGTGTGATCTACGATGTTAAAGCTGGTGGTTATTATGTAAGGGTTACAGATAAGTTGGGTTGTACGAAAGATTCATTGTTATTTGCAACTGAAAGAGCTAAAAATAACATCCAATTGATTTCGGATTCAATTCAGTTATGCGAATTTGACTCTTTGAAATTGAATGCCGGACTGAAAGATAGCATTGCGTTCCAATGGAAATTTAGAAATGCATTGGGTGTTTGGGATTCATTTGGTTGGAAGGATAACGGGTATCATGCAATTGACTCATTGACTCGAAACCAAGGCGGATACTACCAGGTGAATGCTGTGGATCGTTATGGTTGTGAAGATTCCGCAAGAATTTTCGTGAGGGTGAATTTGAATCCGATTGTGAGTATATCTTCTGATCCTAAGATTGGGTGTATTGGTGGAACGGCTGTTCTGACTGGTTTGGGTGCTGATAGTTACAAATGGTTCAAATCGAGATTGGTTCCAACATTTGGATATGACACACTTGGATATAACTATTTGTTACAATTGAACAACATTCAAAAGAAAGATACTGGAACATATTACGTACTTGGAACTACAACTGCGGGATGTTCCGGCGTGGGTAGTTATGTGTTAAACGTTGGATTAGACTCAATTAGTGTCATGCCTGATACATCTGTTTGTGAGGGTGGGGTATTGGTATTACGTGCGAAGGGTGGAGTAGATTATACGTGGACAGGTCCGAATGGTAACATTGTAAAATCGCCGAGTTATATCATCAATCCTGCAGACCTTAACGACAATGGTATTTATACTGTGCGTATTTCTGACAAATGGAATTGCACTGGGAATTTCCAAACCAGGGTGAAGATTCAACCTAAGCCAAACATTACCTTAACAGATTTGAAATCAGGTAATTATTGCGAAGGAGAAAACTTGCAATTGATTGCAAATACCGATGCTAACTTGATTGATTGGACAGGCCCTAACGGATTGAACATTCCTAAAACAACACAAGTAGTTGTGAATGTAAGTCAGTTAGATCGTGTGAAACAAGGTTATTATAAAGTAGTTGGAACTTCCACTTATGGATGTAAAGACTCAAGTAGTTTATTGGTGAATGTATATTCTAAGCCTACTGCGGCATTTGACTTCCAAAAACGTTGTTTGTTCCTCATTCAGAACGAAGCATTTGATATTTTCTCTAACTCTTCTGGAGCCACCAAGTATACTTATTACTTCGATAATGCCCCAATAGCAGGGTCTGCGAGACACAGGTATACTATTGCCGACACAGGAGAGCATTCAATCAAGCTTGTTGTGACGAACGATTATGGCTGCTCTGATGAAATGGAAAAGACCGTGGTGGTTAAGCAACCTGACTATATTGAGTTGCCAAATGCCTTTACGCCTAACAATGATATGATAAATAACCTTTATTATCCTGTTCGGACAGATGCAATTACGCATTACAAAATGCGTATTTACAATCGTTGGGGTGAAAAGGTGTTTGAGGGCGAAGACAAACCTTGGAATGGTAAGGATCCGTTTGGAAATTATCATAACGAAGGTGTTTATGTGGTGATTTTGGAATATGCCTCATTCTGTAGCGAAAACCCTGATGAAATTACTAGTCCGATGAGATTCGATGGTAAGCAAGGGGCAATCAAAACAGACGTTACCTTACTCCGATAAATTTAAAGTTTAAGGTTTACAGTTTGGTGTCGATGTTATTTTATGCATCGACAAACTGTAAACCTTAAACTAATTTATAAATTTGCCTGCGTATAGAGATATATTGCACAAGCCAAAGTGCTGAAATTAAAATTAAGCTGCCAAGGATCACATATTGATTGATCTCATCGGGGGCTTGAAATCCAAAAGTTTCGATATAAGCATTGGTGGTATTTTTGATGAAATACAGCAATACAAGGTTTACAGCAAAAATGATCGCCATGATCAAAGCCAGTTGCTTAGAGTACCATTGTACAATTTTGGAATGAGGATAGCCTTGATGTAACAAGGTTTCTGTTTCGTATTTAGACCGGGTAATTGCCAATTGTACGTACAGTAAAAAGGCACTGACAGAAACAAACACAACAAATATTCCAAGAACGGCAACAATCGTGAGGATGGCTTGAAGAAGACTTCCAAATTTGCCATTTTTCAAGAGTTCTTGATTGGTTTCATATCCCTCATTTTCAAGATGTTTCTGAATGGCTGGAAGTTCATTTTGTTTGGCCTTTACAATAATTCGATATGATTCCGCAGAATTCGGAATATTTCCGAATTTTTTATTTGCATAATTCATAAAACGCTGAGGCACCAGCACCGAAGTAATTCTATTGCTAAACCCAGCAATACGTCCTTGAAATCGGGCTGCGCCACTTTTCCCTTGAATGTCGATGTCGAAAACTGCCATTTGAATGGTGCCTTTCGACAACTGGGGAAGTCCTCTTCCGGGGGCAAAATTAAAATTATAGAGGTTGATAAAATCGGTTGGAAGTATCATTGGAATCATATTGCTTCCTTCTTCCCAGCTCCAATCTTCTGGTTTTACATCTAAAAAATCATCACCAACGCTTTCCAAAAAAAGTTCCGTTCTCATGGTTGCACCTGCATTTCCGGGGATGCTCATTGAGGCAACAGCTTCGAATTGATTGGCTGTAAATTCTCCCACTTTTTGAATGCTTTTCAGAGATTTCAACTGTTGTACTTCCGTTTCACTGAAGGTACTCTTGCCGAGTTTGAGTGAATTGAGAACCGAAACTTGTTTGTTAATGACCAAAAATTGACTACCAATTGCTTGCTCTGAACTCGTTACCATGGTCTTGAAATCCGCAAATAATTGCGCTGCAACGATCACCAAAAAGAACCCGAGAAGGCTCCCTAAAATGGCACCAATCAATTGACTCGGTTTTTGAGTCTTAATAAGGATGTACGATAATAACGATTTCTTCATGGTTAGATGGTAACAGGGATGAATCCAGAAACGGCATAACGTTCATCGAGCGACGTAATGATAATACCAGCATTTTGAGCTTGTGCAACTTCCCGAATCAACGACAATGCAATGTTTGAATTGGTTTGATCTAGATGACTGAAAGGCTCATCCAAAACGATCCATTTGAAAGGTCGATTCAATGCCCTTAAAATGGCCACGCGTTGCATTTGTCCGAATGACAATTGAGACACTTTTTGGTTCATTTTAGATTCAATTCCGAGGGACATTGCCCATTGCTGGATGGTTTGAGAGTTTTGAACATTGTTGGATGTAACGTTTTTTGCCTCATGAACCTTATTGATTTCGGAGGTAAGTTGAATGTTTTGAAGAGCGGTTAATTCAGGAAACAGTTGTAGGTCTTGAAACAAAATGCTGCATTGGAGTGCTCTCCATTGTGCCCAATTCAGGGGGGATAACCCTTTAGAATTTTGTCCCTCAAAAAATACATTTCCTAAAAAATCGCCCCGAGTTCCAGCGAGCAAGCCAACGAGTGTTGACTTGCCTTTGCCGGATGGGGCGATAATTTGATACATTTGGCCGGCTTCGAAGGTAAAATGCCTGTTCCAAATGCTATTGGGTTGAATAAATTCTTTTAAAGGATTTGGGATTACATGATCAAAAACGATGTTCATTTTTTATTCTGCGTAATCAGGGGCAACCTCTGAAACCATGGAAGAATCGATGGCTTCTTGATTGAGTTGAGATTCGAGTTCTCTCATGCGTGCCTTGCGTTCAGCGTCTTTTTTACGTTCAGCAGTGGCAATGTTATCGGCCATTTTGAGGAGTCGCATGATAGAGTTGTCTTTTCCTTCCGAGAAGTTTACTTGCATATTTGATTTAGACATGGTTCCAAAGCCAGAAAGGTCTTTGAAGTTTGACATGATATCTTTGAATTGGCTGAATGATTCGTTATCATCCTTGATATTCATTATTTTTTTGAGGGATGCTTCGCCGTAGTTTTTCATGGTCATATCCATGAAGAAAGACGATGGGTTATCGGTGAGGATGCTTGCAACATTTTTGTCGATTTGGTTGTTCCATGTTTTATTTTTTGCGAGGGTTTTAGCGGCTTCTTCATCGTTAGTGAAAACCAATTTATTTTTGGCAAAAACCATTGAAATGTTACCGATAAATCCACCGCCCGGAATCATCACAACGCCGTTGTTTTCTTTAATCATACCATTGCTAATTTTTTCAAGTTGAGTGATGATTTTCTTGTAAATTTTCTCATCTTTTAGTCCAATTTGCGCGGTCATTACTGGAACTATTTTGGTTACAGTTTGCATAGATGATTCGAATTCTCCGGTTTCCATGTTGAAATTCTCGTAATTGTAAACCAATTCTTGAACTTCTTTGGTATTGAGTTTTGTCATGGCAAATGCAATACTGCCATCGAGCATGGTTTCAATTTCTGTTTCAGTAAGACCTGAAGTATTTGCAATTTCTTTGATGGAGGTTTTATATTGTGGAAGGGTTTTTAAAAATTTCACAATTGCTTCCATGTTGAGCATGGCAGCGGTTCCGATGAGGAGTTTGCCATCTGGAGAGAGTACTTCCAAATTCTCGCTCGATAGGCCATTATTTTGTAGGAATGCAAATTCTTCAGCTTTCTTTTGGTCTTTATAGTATGAAAAAGCATCTGCTGAAATATTATTGTCGTTGAAATTAAGAACAAACGCTGAACCCGCGATGTTGTCGAAAAGTCCCATGATTTCTTTTGGAACAAGTGATTTCATGCCTGAGGCGCTCATGTATTTTTCGTAATTGATGTACATGCTAGCATCGCCGCCTTCGCTTTCAGATTTGTTAAATGATTCAACAGCGAGCATTGACTGTTCTTTTGGTTGCGCCATGATTTTTTTCGCAGTTTTGAGACAGTTGTTTGTAGTAGAGTAAATGAGGCAAGCATCTTCATTCCAGATGATTGTTGTAATTTGTGGTTTGTAACGGTACATTGGTTCAATACCATCATCTTCGTTGCTTTCCATTTCTGGTTCTTTTTCTGTCATGATATGCAGATCACCAGATTTTTCATATTTGTAGTCAGAATTTTTTGCAAGTTTTTCGATGAATTTTTTCAATGTTTCAGCGTCAGAAACAGGCAAGATTGCGCCCATAGTTTTGCTATATTGTTTTTCACCTTCTTCTGAAAAAATGTAAATATTATCGGTAAATGAAAGTCCAGATTCTTTTGGATTTTGGAGGGCATCACCTAATTTGAGATCACCTTTTTTAAGTTCATCTTTCCATGCTTCGAAAGATTTCATTTTTTTAATTTCATCGAAATCAATTTTCCGACCAATTGATAGGGGATTTAGTTTAAATACAAAGGAAGCTGAATTCGGGATGTATTTGGGAAGGTTAGAGGTTTTTGTGAGGAAAAACCAAATGCTCGCACCAACAGCCACTGCTGCCGCTGCAACGATAAGGGTGATTTTTTTAGAGTTCATGTGATACAAATATGCATGAAAAAGTTAATTGGTAAAAAAATAATTTACAGAGTAGTGTCAAATTAAGTGCCTATTCATGGCAATACGTGTGTTTTGTTAAATTATAAAATGTGTTATTCTTGTAACATTTAGTATCCTAAGTTGTTGTTATGTATTGATTTGCGAAAATTGAAACTAGCGTGAGAAATTGAAATACAAGTTGGTACAGTACCTTTGTGTCACAATTTATATACGAATTAATGAAAAAAAATCTCATCATTTTATTGCTTTCCTTTTTGAGTCTAGGTAAGGCAATTTCACAAACTCCCGACTTGGTAGTAGAAGTCCCAATGGGTTTCCCATCATCGTACAATGGTGTTTATGTGTACACCGGAAAATTCAACAATCGACCGTATTGGGTGGGGCCAAAATCTGCAAACAACATGGTTATTTGCTACAGCAAAATGTACACCCGCTTTGTATATACCAATTTTTATAATGACACCACCAGTTTGATGTGGGCTAGTGCTTACGACATGACTGGCGACACCAGTAAAATCCCAACAAACGGCTGGAATCAAATCAAAGTTTCTATTAATGGTCCATCGATTAAATTCAAATCTTTGGTGATTAAAGAAGTGATGGACAATGATGGTTCATTCACAGAAACCATCGATGTTTTTCACAACAAACTTGAGGGACATTATTTTGCAGGAACTGTTGGTGAAGATTTCGTGGCTTCGGGTAAAGTGACCATTTCAAATTTGGTGTCTGGACTAACAGCTAAATTGGTGAAGCAAAATGATTCAACGCTTTCAATGTCTTTAACAGGAAAAGCTAGTGATCACGCTGTTGACACAAATTTCCAAGTTTCCTTCACCAATGCTGCACTTGCTGGAGGTGGTAAAATCGACAGCACTTATGGCGTAAACACTACTTTAAAAATTAACTTTATCAACGTTGTAACTGTTGGGGCATCTGGGGCCGATTACACAACTGTTAAGGCTGGTTTATTAGCAGTGAAAACCGACGATATTTTGAAAATTTTTGAAGGTACATACACAGAAGATTCTATTGTAAATGCTTCAGGGGTTACAAATTTAACAATCATGGGCGCTGGTGTTTCTAAAACAATCATTCAAGGTGCAACGCAACCATTTGCTGGGGGTAAAAATGGAGTATTCTCTATCAGTGCTGCGGAAGTGCATTTTCATGACTTGACCATTCAAAACGGTGATAAACAATTAAATGGTGGTGGTTCTGCCATTCGAGCCGCGAATAAGTTATACATACATAATTGCAGAATCGTGAACAACAGAACACTCGGAAAGTTAAATTATCAGGTTCAGGGAGGTGCGATTCTTGCAATAGAATTGTACATGTACAACTCAGAGGTTTCTGGCAATATTGTTGACAATGAATCCAAAACTGGATCTGTAATGGGTGGTGGAGTTTATGGTTATCAGATTTATATGGAAAATACCACTGTATCGGGTAATTTTAGTAGAACAGACGGTGGTGGAGTATTAGTAGGTAATAATCTCTCTAAATTCATCAACTGTACCATAACAAATAACACTGCAGAAACGGGTAAAGGTGGAGGTATTTGCACCTATGGTATTAACAACTATACAAACTCAATTATTTGGGGAAATAATGGATTCAATGGTAAAGATATTCATGAAATCAATGGTCACGTTTATCCAATTTATCCTGTGAAGTCTTTCATTGGTGATGTAACTGCAATTCAAAACAAAACTCCTTTAATTGTTGGTAATTACTACAATGTAGATCCCAAATTGGATACTTTGAAATTCAATTGTTCAGATACCAGAACTCATGCTTTGCTTAGTGGTTCTATTGCTTTAGATAGCGGTGTGTATGCAGATACCATTCCTTCTTTAGACCAACGTGGATTCCCAATTTTAGGTTCAAAAGATATTGGAGCTCAAGAATCAGTGAATCGTTTGATTTTTGACATTGCAAAGGATACCATTTGTGCTGAATCTAAAGATGTGATTACATTGGTTGGTAGCCCTGCAAATGGTGTATTTACTGGAGACGGTGTTTCTGGAAATACATTCGATGTTTCTAAAGTAACAACAACAGGATATGTGAAAATTAAATATTCTTACAATGCAACCGGTTGTAACAATCTTGAAACCACAGACAGCATTTTTGTGAGGGTTTGTACGCCAAGTTCTGTGAATGATTTGGCTCTTCCAGTGTCAATTTATCCTAACCCAACAAAAAACCTATTGGTGGTAAAATCATCGGTTGATCAACCATTGACAATCTCTATCACTTCTGTTTCTGGTGTAGTTGTTTTGAATCAATCATCTCAAACATCTGAAACATTGGTAGACATGACCAATTTTACATCGGGCATTTACTTTATTACGGTGAAAGCTGCTGGTAAAATTGCAAACCATAAAATAATCAAACAGTAATTTTTTTGATCGTTTAGTTTCTAAGTTGATAGCCCGGCGAAAGCTGGGCTATTTTTTTAGTTTAATTTTCCTAATGGTTATTCACAAAAAAATATTGATTAAATAACCATTATTTGCAAATAATGCGTTGGAATTATTTTTTTTTAGAAATATATTGCAGAACTGCAAATTCATGCGCTATAATCATTTAATCATCGTCATCTTTCTATTTTTAAAGCAAAATTTACTTTTCGCTGGTCTTCACAATGAAAATAAAAGTTTAAATGATTCATCTACCTTAAAATCGTTATTGAAACCGAAAATTACAGGTAGCATCAATATCGGTATCTGGTATAATCAAAAGGGCGGCACGGCACCAAATGCAACCAATTTAAATAAACTCGATTGGTTCATACAAGGTCAACCCACAATAACCATTGCCAATATGAGTTTCCCCTTTTCTGGGGTTTACTCCAACAACGATTTTAATTATTCTCAACCCTTTAACCAATACGGGTTGTCGCCAAGTTATAAATGGGCCACTGCTCACATGGGCTTTCGAAATCTATCGTTTGGCAGTTACACACTCTCCGGGGCTACCTTTTTGGGCGGTGCACTTGAATTGAATCCCGGTAAATTTCGATTTGCCGCCTTTTATGGTCGATTCAATCGGGCCATAGAAGAAGATACTGCACTCATCAAATCTGCGGGAATAACCGTCATTCCCGCTTACAAAAGAGTTGGTTATGGAATCAAGTTGGGAGTCGGTTCAGACGTCAATTTTGTTGATTTATCGCTGATCAAAATCCAAGATGATACGGCTTCAATCAAAAGACCTACTGTGAATTATATTTCTCCTTCCGACAATTTACTTGTTGGTCTATCGAATAAATTAAAATTGGGGAAGCACTTCAAATGGGAAGCAGAAGGTGCCATTTCATTGTATACTGAAGATCAACAAGCGTTTGGCAACGAAATTCAAAATCAATTGCCTCAGTTTGTTCAGCCATTGATAGCCGTAAATATTAGCACCACCTTCAATCAGGCATACAAAATGTTGTTTGGTTTCGGTTCAAAATACATTGATTTAACAGGCCAATATGAATATGTAGGACCTAACTATCGTTCGTTAGGGATGTATTATATTCAAAACGACATTCAGCGATACACCATCAATCCTGGGTTGCGTTTGTGGCAAGGGAAATTGAATTTGAGCGGTTCATACGGACTACAAGAAGACAATTTAAGCAAACTGAAAATGGCCACAACCATTCGAAATGTTCAGTCTTTAAACATCTCGATTGCCCCTTTTTCTAGGTTGAATTTACAAGCAACATATTCGAATTTTGGAACCACCCAAACTTCCGGGAAAATCCAATTGAACGACAGTATTCGGATTAGTCAGATCAATGCTTCATATGGCGGTACGATTTCTATGTTGTTTCCTGGAAAATTGGTTTCGTCTAACATCACCGTAAATGTTACTCAACAATCTGTGGACGATCTGAATGTCCTCACACAAAAATTTAGCCAGTCAGACGTCTTTCTCACAACTTTCAACTATGGTATGAACTTATCGAAATTAAAATTGAACATCAATTTTGGATTCATCAGGGCAGCGATAGCTATGTATACTGGAGATGTGGTGAATGTAGGACCTTCGTTATCGGCAACTTCGTCGTTCTTGAAAAATAAAATTCGGGTGAATCTAGGTACTACTTACCAAGAAAGAAGTGTCAATGGAATTACCGATGGGAACATTTTTACTGTGAGTTCAGGACTTAATTTCACCATCTTAAAAAGGCAACTTATTGGCATACGTTACCAATACACATTAAATACAACTAACACAACATCAATTTATTACTTAACTCAAAACAGACTTGGAATCACATATGGCTACTCGTTTTAAACTTTTATTTATTTTATTTTTTTTTGGGACAATAGGCTCGCTGCAAGCTCAAGACGTTACCATTACAATTACGCCGCTTCCTCCTTATAGTCCTTCGCTGAAGTATTATACGGATATGTCGCCAGAAAGAATTCAAATCTTCGTGCGCAACAATACTTCACAGAGTTTGGATTTGAAATTTTCAGCGAAAATTAGCTCAAATACGGGCATTGACATTCACACAAATCCCAATTTTGTACCAGCCACTCCATTTACATTAAATGCATTTGACAATCATTTAATGACGGCAGCGGAGATGGATCAATTGTTCGACAAAAACAATGTATTGATGTCGGGATTTGATTATTTGCAAGTCTTAAGAACCGGTGGTTTACCGGAAGGCATTTATACCATTTGCATGACAGCGTATGATTTTAATACGCCCGGACAAACGTCCCCCAAAACAAACCCAAATGGGAATTGTAGCAACCCAATTGTGATTCAATATTTAGATCCGCCAATGATTTCCTCTGTGAATGGAATTGCGGGTTGTGGCAATCAGATTCAAAATGCGTTTACGAGTAACGTATTGACATTGAATTGGATGCCTCCAGCAATGATTCAACAGCAAGGACTCAATATTATACCCAAATACAAGCTGTTTATTCACGAGGTGCCATTACGGAAAACTTCCGATGACCAAATTTTTAGCGAAACAACTCCATTTTTAGTTAAGGAAGACTTGCCAAATTACGCAACTACTGCGGTATTGAATGTATCGCAAGAAGGCTTCAGACCTGGCGTTCAATACATTTTCAGGGTTCAAGTTTCAGATGAAAATGAAAACGTGATTTTTAGAAACAATGGATACAGCGCAACCTGTATTTTTACATTGGTTGATAACCAAAATAATGCAGGTGGGAACACTGCAAATCCTCCCAATAGTAGTTTTTCATCGAGAATTATTTATCCCGCGGCTGGTGATACAATTCCGTTTCAGAATTATCCAATTGTAGCGTCTATAGGGGCCGCAAATTCTAATGTAGAAAGAATCAAAGTGTATGGCACATGCAATGAACCAAATTCCAATTGGCAATACATTTCTGATACCATGTTTTATCAATCGCCCACTGCTTTTCGAGGAACCGGAGAGTATCGCGTGATGTTTCGAACTTTTAATCGCTGGGCGTGGTATAGAGGGGAGGAATTTGAACCCAAAGCAACGAGTTATATTAAGCAGAGGTCACAGTCGTTGGAGCAAGTTGTAGAAGCAACTTCAAACATGGTTTTTGGAATGGGGCAGCCTTTACTGATGCGTAAGGTTCAATTGGATTCTACCAAAAAGAAATTCCGTATTGAATATTTGCCCATGAGACGCCCGTCGAAAGTACTACCCGATTCAATGGCTTCCTTGGCTAGGGATGCTGGATTTGACGAAAATCACAAACTCATGATTCGCGAAAAAATGTTCATCGAAATTGACAGAGATGCACAATTTTTATCTCCAAAGAGGGTAGCATGGGTGGATATGAATCATGATTATTTGATTCATCATCCGAATATCAATCAAATTACGTCAGATTTGTTTACCACAAAATCAGTGGTGATTGATTTGCCAGAAAATCAACATTATTATGCTCGAATTGGATATTTGTCGGACCCAACTGATACCAATTCTGCACCATATGTTTTTAGTAAAGAGTTTCACCTAAACCAACTGGCAGACGGATGTTTATTCACAAATTACGACGGTATGAGAATTGGTGCCGAGGTTTGTATTGGTGCATTTACCATGAAAATCAAACAATTAAACACCACTTCGGAACCTTATGATGGCGTAGGTGCTATCAAAGTTCCTTTCTTGGAACATTACTTGTTGGTCGATTTTACGGGTTTAAAAGTTACCGAATCTGGTTATGTTTACTCTGGTGAAGCTCAGGCCCGCCAGGGAGATCATACCCGAAATCTGGTTCCGAATAACTTGAGTGTGCTTGGTGCTAGAACCATGTTGCAAAGCGATGCGAATCGGGATTTGATTTTTAGAAGTTCTAGGCAAAATACAGACGATACGGCAGGTTCAACTTTGCCTTATTTGGTTACTTCGTGGAATCATTTGGGGTCTTTTTACATTTGGAAATTAGTGTTTCATTCCAATCGTGTTGATATGTTTGCTGGGCTCAGTCTGCAACTAAACGGTACCCAAGGAGATGCTTTAGATTTTGTGTCGTTCGATTATCAACTTACTCCGAGCTGCAATAATTTGGGATTGATGAGATTAGAGTTGGTTTCGAACAATAAAATTTCCATTCCCGGAATAGGAAAAATTCAACTTAAACCTAATCTGAATAATCGGAATCCATACATCAATTTTGATTGTACCGATGGGGTGAAAGATGGATTATTGTACGCCGATTTGATTCCCAATCCACGTTTAATCAAAGCTGCAACTCCCCAACCTGTTACAGGCGATACCATTGTTACGCCAATTGAAATTGCACTCGATAAAAACCGAAATATGGTTTTTGAAGCAAGTTTGCCAAATTTTGTTGCACTCGATATGGATGATTTTGTATTCCAATCGTGCAGTTTAGTAATCGATAACTCAACACTCATCAATTTATCGAGGATGAACAATCAGCCTAATCCTCAACCTGCTACATGGACAGGAAGACAAGCCAACGATTTACTTGTGGCTTTGCCCCGCTGGATGGGTGGTGGAACCAGGAGAGTGGGCTTGGCGCCTCCGAATGATGATAGGATTTACCTCAATCTGTCCACATTGGATTTTAACGGCGATGCACCGAGCTTTGAATTGTTTAAAAACAATGTGAGATCAATTAAAGATGGGTATTCTTGGGGGACATTTAATTATGCAATTGACACTTTTAAACTCAGGATTGATCAAGGGATTATTTCAAATAGTTACCTTTCGGGACGTTTAAAAACGCCTATCAGCCAAGATACAAATAACACAAAATACAAATTGGCGATTTCCTTGAATGGCAGTCGCACAGAATTTTCAGGTAATGTGACATTGGGTAACAATGTTAAGTTTGAACCCTTACATGGTGCTACTTTGGAAATATCGCCAACAAGCTCATTGAATTTGGCGATGAGACAGGGGACAATCGAAGTGGCACTCAATTTATCGGGGAATATGAATCTGGAAGTGGGTAAAACAGCAAATAATCCTCCTACTTTGGGATTGGCATTTGATTTTCAAAACATGACAATCAAAAATTCAGGAGCCAATGCCTTTAGTTTGGGGAATGTACAACTAACTGCGGCTTCTGTGTTGGGGTATGGTTTTGGTCAAGCTGCAAATGGTGGGCGGAGTCCTTTCGAATTAATCACAAGAAATTCCTCTGGCAACGCAAATTCAGGAAATTCAAACAATCCAGGCAATTCAGGGAACAGAAACAACAACAATAACAATAACAGTGCACAAGGTATGGGCACTGATTACATTCTCAAGATTCAGGGAAAACTCGCGGTTCCGGGTTTTGATTTTGGGGAAATTGGTGGAACCGCTACCGTTGGATTCCGTCAGACACCTCAAGGAAACTTTGTCCCTATCCCTCCAGAAATAAAAGAATTTAATGTCGATGGCTCAATGGGACCACTGAGTTTAAGGGGGAATGTTGAAATATACGAAAACGACAATAAATGGGGAACAGGATTTTCAGGAAACATTGATTGCGGATTTAATCTTTGTTCTGGAAATATTGGGGTAAAAACAGAGTTGCGCATTGGCCAAAAGTTGGTGAACTCAAACAAGCGAAATTACTGGTATGCGGGTGGAACGGTAAATCTTCCGGTGCCGGTGCCGGTTGTTCCCAATATTGTGAATGCGAAGAGTTTTATGATTGGTGTTGGTGGCAATATTCTGTTCGAAAATGGTCGTTACAAAGTAAATGATGGAGATCTTGCAAATAAACTGTTTAGGGGAGGAATTGAGTTAGAATCAGTTGTTGCGAATCAGTTCAAAATCAAAGGAGCTTTAACTGCAAACTTGAGTGAAAGTTGGGGTATTAATTCTATTTCACTTGATGCGAATTTGGCCATGTTGGGTTCTGGATATCATTTGGAAGCCCAAGGTGATTATGAGTTTAGCGCGGTTGGTAATTTTACGATTGATGTTGTGAATGCTAAAATTTCTGCAAGGGCTGTTTCTTATATCAATGCGTATGGTTTGATAAAAGGTTCTTCCACTTCTTCTGGAATTGAAATGGGAGAAATGGATTTATTGTTGAGTGCGAGTGATTGGCATTTGCATTTTGGAAAACCTTCTAGGCCTTTATCTGTGAAAATTCTTGGAGTTACTTTCTCATCCTATTTTATGATTGGAAATGGAATGGAAGCTCCTGTTTATTCGCAAAAGTTAATTGAAGTTCTCAATGGAAGTCTTCCAATGCAGCCAGTAAATGCAGGTTCTATGGGACTTGGTATTGCCCATGGTGCGAATTTCGATATCAATACCGGGAATCAGAAGTTTCTGATGTTTTATGGATCCTTTCAAATGGGAGCGGGGTACAACGTTGCGCTCATTCGATACGACAGAGGGTGTAACAATTCAGCTAACATTGGATTGAATGGGTGGTATGCTACCGGAGACGTTTATGCATATTTAGATGGAAAAGTAGGTATGTATGTGGATGTTTTTTGTTACAACGGAAATATCACATTGGCTCAATTAAAATGTGGCGCTATTTTGATGGCTGGAACACCAAATCCAACATGGATAGCAGGAAAAGCGGCAGGAAGCTACAATGTTCTGGGTGGCTTGGTTAAAGGTAAATTCAATTTTGAATTTACAATTGGTGACGTTTGTAAACCACCTCTACTAGAAATGCCATCGCCAGTTGCAAATATTAAGTTGATCGAAGATATTGGTCCCGCGCATCAATCTACCAATGTGCCGTTATCGGTAAAACCATATTTTGCTTATCGATTTAAAAATAATTTTGTGATGACGATAGAGGTTCCAGTACCCGGAAGTTCTAACACCCAAATTCGTACTTTTAGAGTAAAACGGACCGTTTCCTATGGAAAAGTTGATCAACAAAACAATTTTACTCCTGTAGAGTATATTTTGAGTGAAAACTCAGATGAAGATTTCACCCAAGGAACACTATCCCTCAATCAAGGATACCTTGATGCCAATACTAAATATAGAATGAGAATTTCAGCCTGGTTTGAAGAAAAAATCAACAATCAATGGGTGAATGCGGTTAAAGGAAATGGCCAACGCGTTTATGAGGACAAAGCAATTGAATTTACAACCGTTAGAATTGCCATCATCGATCCTTACATGATTCGCAATCAATTTCCACAGAACAACAGAATGTTTGTTTATGGAACAGATATTCTTGGTGGTTTGTGGTTTCAAAATAGAACGGGTGGACTGTTTGCTCCAACTACGAATGTGATGACCAATGCTATTTATAACGTCGCGGTTGATTTTCAGCGTAGTGTTCCAGTGAAATATCTGATGAGATATACGGATTTGAATACGGGGAATGTGGCTTTCACTCCATTATCTGTAGCAAGAGGTGTAGACAATATTCAATTTGCGACGAATAGACTCAACATGGGTAAATTATACCGAGTAGATGTAATCAGGGTTTTACAGGGGAATAATTTCTATGAACCGTATTCCTCTCAAAGTGGTTCATTGAGATTTTATAATTCAAATTCAATCAATAACCAATTACTAAACACAGTCAATATCCCTCAATATCTTCAGGGAAATTCTGTTTCAGAGAGTTTGTTGTCACTCAATGGTGATAGCAATTCAATACAAGTTACCCGATACCGAAAGAATGCTGCAGCAAGCAGCAATGGCGCTAACTTCATGGAAAGTTTAATTCAAGGCATGACTAATTCATTCGTTGACGAAATGTACACTACCTATTTTGGAACAAGTAGATTTCATTCTTTCGAAGAAAAATGTAGGGCAGCATTTGTGAACAATGCAACTCAAGTGAATTTAATTACTTCTTTTGGTTTTTTAACTTTTGGAACAACTGCCGAGCCCTTTGATCATTATGATATTGGCAGGGAGTCAACAAATGTGCCAAATAATTTTAGGGCAATCAAAATGTATCCAACGAACCAAAACCAATATTATTTGCAAATGAGGGACTTTTATTTGAAGGTGAATCAAATGATTGTGGCCAATAAAATTCCGTATCATGAAATAAAAAACATGGAGTTTTTCAATGAAACAACCCAGTTGTTCGACACGCTGAAGCCAGTGAACTTTATTGAGGAACTTGTTCCTGTGTCTGATCAAAATATTGCTATCAGTAGTCCTGAAAACATTCCCAATTGGCTAAGAGAACAGCGAAAAAACAACTATGCTTTCTCTATCAATCCGAGTAACAAAAGATTTTTGTCAATGATTGAGCAAGCGAACAGAATCAGAAGTATTGTTTCCAGGGTTTTGGCAAACGAATTCGAAAGTGAAGGTCCAAGTAAACTAATGGGCATTAAAAATATCAACATTACAAACACCGGACAAGTACACACTACTAGCAATATTTCGAGTATCAACTATCCATACCATCCAGATCAGCTCAGCGATTATCGCACACAGCTCAGCCAAATTTCTTTAACTGTTCCAACAGTGAGATTCAACGCAGGTGGCGATGAGTGGCAATATTGGATTCATCGCGCTGAGAAAATTGAAAATGAGCTGTTCCCAACTTTGAATATCCGTCCAGGAATTCACCCGCCCAATCCACGCAATGAGCCTACATTTATCTATGAAGCTTTCACACTTCCAATCAAATAATCTATGAAATTGCTAAAGTATTTATTCTTTTTTTTAAGTATTGGCCTTTTTTCCAATTTGGAGGGACAAGAAATAGACAGTTTTGCGCCAATTGTTCGAGTAAAATATATTGGAAATAACAAAGCCAAATTAAGGTTGATTCCTCGGAATTTTTTTGAAATGAGGGCAATCGCAAAATCGGGTCTCCTGATAAAAACAATTCAAATTGTTGATGAAAATGGAAATTCTTCAAAAATTGAAAAATTGTATGATATCGATACCCCACAAAGCAGTGAATGGTTGAATGCCAAAAATAACAAACAAATTGCCGCCATGGCAGGGGCGGTGTTTTCTCAATTTAAAGGGAATCAACCGGATGAGTTTGCATCGATTCAGGAAAGGGTAAATTTTCAAAATAATCTTCATTTGTTTGCAATCACGGCATCCTCGTTTTCTTGGGAAGCTGCAAAATTGGCCAATTTGGGTGTTGAAATAGATCTAAAAGAGGGCGCAACCTATAAAATTACTTACGAACTTAAGAGGCCACATAAATTTTGTCCCAACAAAAAACTGAGCATGGTATATGCCGTTGTTCCAGAAGTCAATGATTTGTCGCAAGTTTTATATCAACCCGGTGATTTATATGTGAATCTGAAATGGCCCAAATCTGAAGAGTATTTCGCATTTGACATTGAGAAAAAAATTCCCTCGCTCAAAGGAGATTGGAAACAAGTGAATACTGAACCTTTATTGCCTTCATCTGGAAATGACTCTACCAATCCTTTTTTCCATGTTGTGGTTGACTCTACATTTAAAAATTATCAATTCAATGCGTATCGCATATTTGGCTACAATATTTTTGGTGAACGAAAGCTCGTGACCACAGAATTATCAAATGCATACAGTCGCGATTTGACACCTCCACCCACTGTTTCAGAGATGAAATACAATAGTCAATCTTTGAATCAAGTTCAACTTACTTGGAAGGTTGTTCCAGTATCAGATTTCAGTAAGATTAAAGTTTATTATGGAAATTCAAACAGGGGGCCATTTAAAGTCATCAAAGAATTAAAAGCCACGGCAACTTCATTTGTTCATGATTCTGCGAGTCATTTTTTAGAAAATTACTATGTCGTTTCAACAATTGATACTGCAAACAATGAAGGTCCAACATTGCCTTTTAGCGCAATCACCTTAGATACAATTCCGCCACCAACAATGGAAATTAAAACAGTGAATGTTGCGGTTTCTGGCGTTGTGAAAATTGTTTGGAAACCATTGAAAATTGATGATTTAGGGGGTTATCGACTATCGAGAAGTTTTGGGAATTCAGCTCAGTGGTCGCCAATTTTTGGCTACAACTTAAAAGATACCGTATTTTACGATACACTACCTTTGAAAACAATGAAGGGAAATGTGTTTTATGGCATCCGAGCAACAGATTTACGCGGTAATTTTGCGCATTCTTTTGTGCCCTATAAACTCCTTCCGCCCGATGTTGTACCACCTGCGAAACCTCTGATTTATGACATTAAAGCAATCCAAAATGGACATACTCAAATATTTGTGAATTTTGATCAAGAGGATACCAAATGGATATCATTTAGGAAACGCGAATTGATTCAAAAGAATCCGTCTGATTGGAGCGAATGGACACAAATCCTTGCTGCTAATGGTTTTGAAGATACGAACGCTGATTTTGGGAAATGGTACGAATACCAAGTTAAATCTGTGGATTTGTCTGGAAATCAATCAGATGAGTCAAATATTTTTGGACAAAGAACTGTAAAGAAGCCTTTAGATATTCGTGGGTTTCTCATTCAGGCAAAGCAAAAAACTGCAAATTCTGTAATTTTTAATTGGAATAAACCTTTCGACAGTCGTATTACCCGAATCGAAGTATATCGATTGGTTCCGGGCACTTCTGAGTTTTTTGTTTCTTCAGTAGATGTTCAAAAATTGGAATTTGTTGATCTTGGAGCACCCAGAATGCAATTTTGCAAATATAAATTTAAAGTCATTGCATTGGATGGACAGTCTCAAGAATATCCCGGAATGATAGAGATTTTAATGAAAGAATAAGTGTTTCAAAATACCTAATATTTGGTAGTTTTTTCATTTTGGGGGACGTTAATTTTACCCTCGAAATGATTCGCATTCGCACCATACAGTCAATTTATGATTTCAGAAAACCTATTTTATTGGTTATCACATTGTCTGTGTTCAATTCAAGGTGCGCAATCAATCCACATTCTAAAACCATTTCAGCACCACATCTAGAGATAGAGGGAGCTGGAGTGTATACAAAAAATCGTTTTGTAGACCTAGAAATCAAAGAAAAAAAGGTCATAGGAAATTCATCTGGTAGTGGTACTGCGATCAATTTTTCCTTAGAAAAACTTAAAAGGGATGCAATAGCAGATGCCATACTCAAGGCAAATGCAGATTTAATTGTTGCACCTTTTTATGTAGTGAGAACTGAAAACAACATGATATACGTTGAAGTCAGAGGATTTCCTGCAAACTATAAAAAATTAAATCAATAGAATAGTTATGAAATATAGTCTTATCATCATAGTCGGTGGCTTAACACTTTATTCAAGTAGTTGCGTTGCCCCAACCAAGAAATTTACATCGAGCCCCTATGTAGATATTGTAGAACCCAATATTCGGGTTACCCCGATGATTGCGGATTTAGAGGTTTCAGAGAAAAAAGTTTCCGGAACTGCTACTATGGGTTTTAAGGAGGGAACAATGCCGCCATTAGAGAATTGCAAACTTTCAGCCATTGGGAATGCCCTTATTGAAAACAAAGCCGATGTTTTGGTTGAACCATTTTATGTTATTGAACAAACATCCTCTTCCATCACCGTGAAAGTAACTGGATATCCTGCTATTTACAAAAGTTTTAACACAAAGAAATAACCACTATGAAAAATAAATTATTGATATGTTTTGTTGCAATTGCACTATCTTTCGGTAGTTGCGTTTCCCCAATGAACAAATACACCTCTAGTCCACATATTGATATAGAAGAACCCGAAATTCAAGGATATCCATTGATGGCAGATTTAGACATTTCAAAAGAGAAAGTGAAAGGAACTGCAACCATGGGCTTTTCAAGTGGTATTGGAGCACCAATAGAAGAATGCAAGCGAAGCGCTATCGGAAATGCTTTGATTGCAAGTGATGCCGATGTACTCATCGAGCCTTTTTATATCATAGAAACCACCGAGTCTTCGGTCTCTGTAATGGTTTCTGGCTTCCCTGCAAAATACAAAAACTTCAGAAAAGATGTCGAAAAAATGCAAGCAATCAATGCTACTTCCGTTAACCAAACAACGATTATTGGTCCGATGCAACGACCTGCTGTGTCTAATGTTCAAAAGACAAATCCCGCAACACCGGATCAAAATAGAAATAGCTCTGTTGGAGGAACCGTGTTCGGTGCGCTTGCACTTATTGTCGGTCTTCCATTGCTGATTATGAGTATCGCGGGTGTTTTTAGCGAATAAGCGTCCCAATATTTGAATCCATAATGTATAGGTAGGGATTGATAAAATTCCTACCTTTGTTTTATGATGACCCGTGATGTTGAAACCTATTTTTTAGATGGGTGCGGACGCTGTAAACTTGGAGGAACCCCAGAGTGTAAAGTGCACACTTGGGCTGATCCCCTAAAAGTTTTCAGAGAAATTGTATTGGATTGTGGTTTAATGGAAGAATGCAAGTGGGGAATGCCATGCTATACCGTAAACGGAAAAAATGTACTACTCATTTCCGCATTTAAAGAATATTGCAGCCTCAATTTTTTCAAAGGTTCACTCATTTCAGATCCATTTCAGTTACTTTCCAAGGCTGGGGAAAATAGTGAAGCCTCTCGAATGCTTAAAACTACCTCAACTGTGCATATTTTGGAAAATATTGACGCCATTAAAGATATTGTTTTTCAAGCCGTTGAAATTGAAAAGGCAGGACTAAAAACAGTTGTAAAACCAGTAGATTCTTACCCCGTGCCCGAGGAATTTCAAGCCTTTTTGTCTACAAATGATCAACTCAAACTCGCCTTTGAAGCTTTAACACCAGGCCGACAAAAGTCTTATCTCATGCATTTTAACAGTGCAAAGCAAACCCAAACAAGAATCAACAGAATTGAAAAATGCATTCCAACCATTTTTTCAGGAAAAGGATTCAATGAAAGATAGAATTTAATGCATGGGGCGTTTTTTGATCATGCCCCCCTTAGTATCCTTTACTGAATTTTGTACAACAAAAGCCTTGGGATCAATTTTGTCGATTTCAAGCATCAATTTTGTAGTTTCCAATCTCGTTACAACACAAAAAAGTACATCACGCTCATTGAGATTGGCTCCTCTATTTCCAAATCCATGGTTCGAATTTAAAACGGTAACGCCACGTCCTAATTGATTCACTATTTGTTCTTTGATTTCATTTGAATGCTCGGAAACAATGAACACTCCTATGTATTCTTCAATACCATTGACTATAAAATCCACTGTTTTAGAGGCTGAAATATAGGTTAGCATTGAATACATGGCGGTTTCAATATTGGTTACAAAAATTGCAATTCCAAAGATCATTATGTTTAAAAGTGCAATGAAATCACCCACGGTCAGCGTACTTTTCCGGCTAACTGTAATGGCCAATACTTCTGTGCCATCAATCACGGCGCCCCCTCTGATTGTAAGACCAATTCCTGCACCTAGAAAAAATCCCCCAAAAATAGAAATCAATAGTTTGTCGTTTGTAACACATTTTAATTCAATGAAATGAACTAAAATTGCCAATGCTAGTATGGCCAATGTACTTTTAAGTGCAAAGTCTTTTGATATCTGTTTTGCTCCAATGAATATAAATGGTAAGTTGATGATAATGATGAAAATGGATAAATCAAATTCTGTTGAGAGATGCAGCAACAATGATATTCCCATTGCCCCTCCGTCTAAAAAATGATTGGGAAATAAAAAGCTTTTCAAACCAATTGTTGCCATTGCTATGCCCGCAGCAATAAATAATAAATCCTTTAAGTTACGCGATTTTTTAAGACGGGTGATGTATTCTAATTCCATATATTTGGTTTCGTAAGATGTGAATATTCGGATGAATTTCGAGACTTAATATATTAAATTTTTATGAAAAATGCAAATTTTTGGCGTGCTATCCCGAAATTTGGAAGATTCCCCTAAATCAAATGAAAACTGCACCA
>JACCEB010146180.1_pt1 | contig 55601 bp, 72 predicted proteins | sample 7454761 | NCBI WGS metagenome assembly JACCEB01 (sample SAMN15323454, study PRJNA562643) | freshwater metagenome | isolation source: river surface water | place: USA:Blue River Watershed | collected 2017-08-18
GAGAGTTTGTATTAAAACATCCTAAAATAAAAACAATTACTTTTACCGCAGAAGAAAAGAGTCGTGCTAGAATGTACGACACTATTACTAAACGTGTTGCAAAGAAACTAGGATGGCATGTTGTGCCGTATGATGAAATGATAGCTGATCCTAGATTCAAGACCTTAGTTAGTTATGGAGCATTTGCTTTTGTTATACAGCGCGGTGGCGCACCAGCGCACCGACAGGCCGCACAAAAACCACAGCATGGTGAATTCGATACTATTTTCTATGTCTATGGTTTTGAAAATCCAGAAGGTCCTGCTGTTAAGATTAAAGCAAAAAGCTCTGCTGCTGCTGAAAAATGGGTTATTCAAAATGTTCCAGGATTTGAAAAGGAACATCCTATGAGTGTATTTGCTATTAAGAGTCCGCCGCCAGGTAGAGAAGTTATTGATAAAGGAACTGTTCCTGCTCCTGCTCCTAAACCAGCACCTAGAGAACTTAACCCTATAGAAAAAGCACTGCACGATAAATTAAAATGAGAGCCAAAGAGTTTATTAACGAAGCAGACTTTGCTGGCCAGCAAGTACAGGGCAATGCTTATACGCAGTTTAAGGAAAAGTTTCCTAACCTATCAACACTGGCATATTTTATTCCAGGATTTGGTCAAGCACTAATGGCAGCAGATATAGCTAGTCAAGTGCAAATGTATAACCAAGCATTAGATCAAATTGAGAAAAAATATCCTGCTCAAACAATACAATCTGTACAACAGAAAGTAGGAGATGCAGGTGAAGATTGGGTGGAAATAAATGAAAATTTTGCCGACGGAAAGAATCCTGGGCGTAAAGGATTAGCAAAGCGCAGTGGTGTAAATTGTAAAGCAAGTGTAAGTACACTACGTAATGTTGCAAAGAATAGCTCAGGTGAAAAGCAACGTATGGCACATTGGTGTGCAAATATGAAAAGCGGTCGTAACAGATGAAAACAGAATATGTTAGCCCATGGGCAATTAAAAAGAAGTTCACAGAAATGGAACTAGCAATAATGGAGGGCGGTCAAAGCCTGGAGGAATATAATGAAAAAACTAATAGTAGTACTAGCAATAGCTCTAACAGGATGCAGTTCATTAAAGGACTATTGGCCGAGCAAGTGGGACGTAAATCAAAGTAAGATTGTAACAGACATACAACAATCAGCACGTAACTTTGATTGTAAAGCAGATATTCTTGCACAGGCAAAAGTTTTACAGGAACAAGTAGAATGGCTAGACATCTACAGTAAAACTAAAGACACTAGAGATGTAGCAAAAATTACAGGCTTAATGAACAGCACAGTGACTGAACTAAAAGATCGTAGCAGTAAAGGACCAGTAAGCCCTTTGTATTGCGATATTAAAAAGAAAGTAATGATTCAACAATCTGATATGATTGCTCACACCGTACAAGGGAGATTCTAATGCAAAACGAACTATTACAATTAGCAGGCTGTGGTTTACCTTGGGCAGAGCAACGTGCCCAAATGGCTCTACAGATTGCAGAAGGTGTTCAACAAGGAGCACTTAGCAAAGAAGAAGCAAGAGCCCTGTTGCAAGACTTAATTAATACTGATACGTTAAATGAAGAAGCAACTAATGCAGAAGCTCGTGCTATGCTTGTGTTCGGCGTAACCCAAATTGCTCAAATGCTTGTATAAGAGCATTAATCAAATCTTCAATCATTCCGTCATCGTGAAAGGGGCTAGGAGCAAATCTTAGCCTTTCTGTTCCTACATCAACCGTAGGATAGTTAATAGGCTGTACATAGATGCCGTGTTCATTTAACAAGTAATCACTAATAGCCTTACACTTTTTAGCATCTCCAATGAGTACAGGAACGATGTGTGTAGTCGTAGTTTCCATAACTGGAATGCCTGCTTTGGTTAGTCTATACTTTAACTTGCGAGCACGATCTTGATGCCGTTCTCTAACTTCTTGGTGTTCACGCAGATACTTAACTGCCGCAAGTGCTCCTGCACAACTAACAGGACTCATACTAGTTGTAAAGATAAAACCAGCAGCGACACTACGAATAGCATCGATTACATCTGCATCGGCAGCAATATAGCCACCTTGGACTCCAAAGGCTTTACCGAGAGTTCCGTTGATTATATCTATCTCGTTTTCTAGTCCTAGTTCTTCTACCTTACCGCCACCGTGTGGTCCGTAGAGTCCTACCGCATGTACTTCATCAATGTAAGTGATTGCATTATACTTCTTAGCTAATGCACATATATCTCTAATAGGTGCGACATCGCCGTCCATGCTGTAAACGCTTTCAAATACAATACACGGAGTATGTCCAGCGGCTACACTTGCTTCTAACATTTCTTCTAACATAACTAGATCATTGTGCCTAAAGATGCTTTTAGGAGCACGACTATGATTAATACCTACAATAATACTATTGTGATTTTTGCTGTCGCTAATAAATTCAATGTTAGGAATAATTTTAGCAAGTGAAATCATAGTCCACTCATTGGCCACATAGGCGCTGCTGAATAATAGTCCAGCTGCTTTCTTGTGTAGCTTGGCTAGCTCTCCTTCTAAGGCTTTGTGATAGTGGCTGCTACCACCAATGTTACGTGTGCCGCCTGAACCTGAACCTGTATGATCTAATGCTGTGTGCATGGCATCTAGCACTACTTTGTGTTGTCCCATACCTAAATAGTCGTTACTGCACCAGTTAACAATATTTTTAATGTTATAGGGTCCGTACCAAATAGCAGTAGGAAACTTGCCAGCTTCACGTACAATATCATTAAACACACGATATTTTCCAGTGTCTTTTAGCTCTTGTAGTAGTTTTTGAAAGGGTTCTTTATTAATCATAGCACTATTTAACGCTAAATATTAGACATTGGAAAAATTATGAGAATTCAAGACATCATTAGAAATGTGCTAGATATACTAGATCAAGTAGACAGCCCAACAGAACAACCAGACGATACTCCGCAAGGGTACTGTGATGCTGACTTAGACAGATTTAAACAGATTGCAGGCATTGTTAGCGAACCTGGTGAAATGAGTGTACTGGCTAACAGCCCAAACGAAAAAGTAGCAGACATTGACGCTGTTACTGTAGATGCGGGCGGTGGAGTTAACGGACCTAAACACCCACATGATATACGTGTAAAGGATCCTAGCATGTATCCAAATCAACAGGAGGTCTAATATGTCAGCAAACGGTATATCAACATTAGCAACCAAAGAAGCAAGACAGCTAGCAAAACTTGAACTAGCAGCAGATAAACGTGCCGCAGATGGTAATGCTAGAATAGTTTATGACATATCAGAACTACCTACAAAGTATTCAGGCAACACCGTAGTAGACAATATTAATCAGGGAGGTCTTGTACTAGGTCGTCCCTGGTCATCTACTGAAACCCCAGACTTGTTTACAGGATTAGCCATATGGTATGACTCAGCACTAGCATCTACTATCAACAGTGGAACATTCTCAGACGGAACTACTGTTACAACCTTAACCAACAGGGCCACTGGCACCAATGGTGCACCAGCTAGTGCTGGGCGAGAGCCAACGGTGCAGAACGGTGTGGGAGATACACTCAACGGTTATCCTGTGATTAGATTTGCCACTGCTGGGACCTACGATAATATTAGAATCTCTACTAATGCCTTTGACAACGCCACAGGATGGACTGTGGTTATGTTGGCTAAAATAGTTGGCACAGTGGGATTCAACCCTGCCTTGTTTGTTATAAACAACTCTGGAGGAAGCACTCTAACTGGAATTAGATATCTATCTACATCATATTTCCAATTCTACCTTCCTACAGGATCAGCCTCAGTAAACACTAACACAGATCCTGACGGCACCTGGAAGATTATCACTGCCCGCTATGACAGCACAGCAGCCGTGGCCAGCAGATGCACATTTAGATGGGCTAAGACAAATATATCAATAACCAACGGCGGAACACCACCAAGTGGAACTGTTTCAGACACAGCGACCTATGTTGAAACTATGAGTGCGTGGGACGGAGACCTTGCTGAACAGGTAGCCTATAACCGTGCCCTGTCAGACGCAGAAATCATAGCCTTGGAAGACTACCTCAGCTCAAAGTGGGGAGTCTAATCAATGGCAATAGATGTAAACGGTCGTACAGTAAACACGACTAACTACGAGCACAGTTCAGAGCCTAACCTCAACGACCTGCATAAGACAATGGAGTATGATCTAGCTGGTAAACCGTTAATTCGTGTTGCAGCTAAGTTATCAGGACCAAGTATTGCTGGACAAGTTTCGGCATTCGGCGAACCATTAGCAATCTCACCAACCGCAGTTATACAGTTAGATGGTATCTACGGTACTACCAATGATGTTATACAGACTTACACAAATGGTACAGGCTCAAGCGCCGGATCAGTAGATGGTATGTTTAGAGTACATTCAGGAACTAGTCAAGGCGGTTATGGTGTGCTTCGTAGCAAACGTTTTGTTCGCTATCGTCCAGGACAAGGTATTCAATGTCGATTGACCGCAGGCTTTACCACAGGCGTGGCAGGTAGCAGTCAGTTTGCTGGACTGGCTAATCAAGAGAACCGTGTAGGTTTTGGCTACGATGGCACACGCTTTGGTGTTGTTCGAAGCACCGGCGGACGAGCAACAATCTTAACAATGGTAATCGACACAGCACCCAACGCTGGACAGACTGCTACTATCACTCTAAACGGTGTTGCTTATACCGTTGCACTAACTAACAGCACCGCCGCTGCTGCAATATCGGCTATTGTTAACCGTGTAGGCGGCTATGGTGGTTGGTTGATGCAACAAACAGATGGTGCTATGCTATGGCTGGCGCCTAGCCTAGGCCCGATGAATGGCACATTTAGTTTTACCAGCACAGGCAATGCTACTGCTACATTTACAGTAAGACAAGCAGGTATAGCACAAACTAACAACTGGACCTATCAAGAAGATTGGAACGTTGACAAGTTAGACGGTAGCAACAGCATTGATACCAACCCAAGCGGTATGACATTAGATCACACTAAACTTAATGTGTATCAAATTGCTATGCGTTGGTTAGGCGCAGGTGTAATCAGTTATGCTATTGAAGATCAAACAAGTGGTACAATGGTCTATGTACACCGCGAACACTATGTTAATCAACACACTCGACCGCATACTGATAATCCAAGTTTTAAAATCACTTACAACGCAGTCAACACAACCAACACTACAGACATAAGCGTATATGGTGCTAGTATCTATGCGGCAATCGAAGGAACTATTCACTTAAACGAACTCACACGTTCCTACTCAACATCAAAGACAGGGTTAAACAAAGACAACATTCATCACATACTGTCTATTAAAAACTCTGTAGTCACTAATGGATTGGCAGGTGCTAACAACGGCAACTATATCATCAATGCCAAGGAAGCCATTGTTAAGAGTTTGAGCTTGTCGGTACAGAGCACAGACCCTGTAGAAGTTTATCTATACTTTGAACCGAGTAGTTTTTCAGGAACACACGAGTATTATGCTATTACTCGTTGCAATGAAGTTCGTAGTACAGCCACAGGAACATTTGATAACACAGTAGACACTCCTATCTATACAGGCTTCTGTGGAATTAACGGCACTATCAACATTGACCTAAGTGCTTATCGTATTACAGTTCCGCCTGGCAGCTGGTTAAGTATTGCTGTTAAAAGCACAAACTCAATTAGTCCTTGTATCGCCGGATTAACGTGGAGTGAGGATTGATAATCTTAACAGATAATCTGTTAGATCCTAACGGCTACTGGACTAATCCAGTAGCTAAACTTGTTTATATACCCACTCCTGAAGACCTTGCCCTATTTGATCAAAACGGTTATGATCTAACTATACTTGAACAACACTTTGCCTATGGCAACTGGGCTAAGCCTAAGCGTCACAGAGAACACATACGTGCTATTAAACAAGACTGGTTCACGCAAGAAGATCGTGTAGAAGGTGCCCACCTAAACCACAGCTTGCTATTTGAACGCAAGGCCTATGCTGGTGCAGCCTTAGACGAGTTAAAGTTCTGGGCAAAGACAAATCCTTTAGTAAACAAACTGATAGCCTTACGCCCTAAGTGGGGATTAGACTTTAGCATGGACTATGTGGATCGTGATGGCAATGCTTTTGAAGTCCTACATTGGGAGTACGATGGCTTTGACTATGATGAAGTGCAGGTGCGTAAACTGCAAGTACAGGCTAAATTAGCTAGTATAGATTGGGATGATGCTGCACTTGAAATACTACAACACAAAGATGAATGGCATCACTTAGACTTCTTTGAACAAAGTGATTGGAAGTGCAATTATTTTGGTATACCAAAAGAAAGATTTAAGATGGTAGCATGGCAATAGGAAAGGGCCCCGAAGGGCCCTTTTTCGTATCAAATAATATATAAACCGCTATGCGGATAATCTTACTTTAATATAAATTATTTACTTCTTAACGCCGGCATTAACAAAGCTGTAGAACTTTTCAGCGGCTTCAAGTACCTTTTCCATTCCTGGATACTCTGGCATTTGAACTGTGCTAACAAGTTGTCCGGTCTTTTCATCCTTGGCAGCAGTCATTTGCCAGCCTGCGAATTTAACTTGAAACTCGTTATTAATGTGATCCTTAGCCATAGCTAAGATATCTGCACGGATTTCATATCCGTTCTTGTTGAATTTAACTTCTGGTAGTTTCATTTCTGGTGTACTCATAATATTTCTCCTGTGTGTGTTTGAGTTGATTACTTACCTGCTTTTGTATAAGCAAAGTTGCTGGCATTCTTAACAAATGCTTCTGCAATTTGAAGGGTAGTTTTGACCTGTCCTTTAGCAAACTCGGTCTGTGCATCAACTAATTTGATTAGTTCTTTTTTGAATGAATCGTTGTTAACTACGAATGTATTAACGAATTGTTTCTTTGCGTTTTGAACGCTATCGATGATTGTGTCTGGTGTAAACATAATATTCTCCTGTGTGTTATGTGTGTTTACCAACAAGCTACTTCTTTTTCGCTGTTGTAGTATTATATATCTCTTTTACCTAAAAAGTAAAGGGAATCTGAACATCTTTGCAAACTTTCTTTGTGCCTTTCCTAAGTGATCTAATTTGCCTATACTATCTTCTACATACTCGTGCCATACGCTAATCGGCGTAGGACCGGGGATTGTTATATCACCCTCGCATTCACCGTCTTCTGTATGCACAAGCACGCCGTTTTTACGGGCTAGCTTTTTAATCTTATCGTTATTAGGCAAGCAGACCATATAGCCCTGTTTAATACTCTTATTTTGACAGTATTCTACAGCCCGCTTCATAAGCGCATCGCCCATGCCTTGATGTTGATAGCTTTTCCATACGCTAAACGCTAGTTCTGGAACAGGATCCTCTAGGCTAACATGAGCTACTGCTACAATTTCTAGGTCTTTGTTTTCGATAACAAAGATCCTATGGTTAATAGTATTAGCAGCCCATTTGTCACAAAGCTCGATTATTGTTTCATCCTTAATATGAAACCCAAAGCGCATGTATCTGCTTTCTTTATCTAGCCCTAACAAATGAGCTTTGTACCTGTAGAACTCTGTCCTTGGTAATTTGTAGATAACGTGTAGCGACTTAGTACCAGTTCTTGTTGTGCTTTTTGTACTCATACATTGTTTCTGCCCATTCAATGAAAAAATCATTTAATCGTTTGATCAAGTTCTTCATAGCCAAGCTCCTTTGTGTTGCTCTTGTCCATAACGAACAGTCCAATAATCGACTTCCGCAGCATTTGACGGATTCTTGCTAACAATGTATAATTCTAGTTCCGACGGTTGTTTAAACAACCAATTGATAAATTTTGTAAACATTTTGTGTTCCTGTAAGTGTGTGTAGAGACTCATGGTTTCTACTAATATATTTAGTAGTTTATGTGGCACTGCAACAAAAGTCAAATATTGTTACGCCGAACAAAAAGGTTAAATATAACAAATAGGATTAAGGTAAGATGCGTAAAAGTACCAGATCAATATTATCAGAACTAAGTGATTTAGGCATAAGTCGTAATAAAGACCACGTGATTGAAAGCCGTGGTGCCAATCTAATTGAAAGTGCAATCAATCTACTAACCCTAATCCGCGAGCAATACGACATCGAAACTGCTGCCGAACTAGAGCGTCGATTTGTTAATGCTATCCGCACTGGCGAGCCTGCTAAGTTTAAACGCGGTATGAAAAAGATACAGGAAAGTAGAAATAATGAGTAAAAATGTTATTTTCCCAGACACAAAGGAATATGACCAAAAGTTAGCACCAGAAATGAAAGCTAAGATGGATGCTATTCTAAATCCGTTGGGCTTAAATAGTGTTGCTATCGGTAGCGCACATACTCCGACACCGGGAGAAATGAGCGGAGACCTAGACCTACAAGTTGACTTAGACGAAGTTAAGGCTAAATTTAAAACAGACGACGATAAGTCTGCCCGCAAGGCCCTAGCGCAGTTTGTACAAGATCGTGGATTCCAAGTACGACAAGCAGGCGTTAATGTTTTTGTGCGGTTGCCAATGGGCGATGACTTTTACCAAGTTGACTTAGAAACAATCCCTAACGTAGCCAAGGTTAGCCGTTATCATCAGCACAAGATTCCTAAGGGTAGCATGTACAAGGGTGTAGGCAAACAGTTAATGATTGCTAGCCTAGCTAAACAAAAAGGGTATGTATATAGTGCATGGCAAGGACTATTTGCCCGCACACCTGAAAACAAAAAGGGTGAGTTAATTGCAGATGACTGGGATGAAATTGCAAAAGTATTGTTAGGTCCGAATGCAACCGGTGACAACCTTGATAGTGTAGAAGCTATTATGGCTAGCCTGCCAGATGATCAAGCACAGGCTTTGCTAGCACATGTTAAACAAGACAAGAACTGGGCAGAGCGCACTCCTAAACATCCTGTAGGAACAAACGAATGGTTCCGTAGCTTTATGGATATACTAAAATGAGAGCACGTGAATTCCTAAAAGAAGCAGAAGCTGCTGCTCAAAAGAAACTAGGTCGTGCTTTTAATCACTTAGAAGATCTAGTGTTCTTCCACGGTAGCAAAGGTACAATGGAAGCACTAGAGCACCTAAAAGAGGTTGCTACTGAAGCAGGTAGTAAAACACTTAGAATGAAGTGGGACGGAAATCCCCAAATTTATTGGGGCCGTGCTCAAGCAGGCGGTCCGCTTATTCTAGCAGGACACAATGGTTGGAGCCGTGGCGCCGCAACAGATAACCCAAAAGACCTGCACGACTTTATTCTACACAAAAGCGGTAATCCTAAAACACCAGAAGATTTAAAAAATAGACAAGCGTTTGCTAAAGAGTTTGCAAGTTTATACTCGCTGTTTGACGCAGCCACTCCTAAGGACTTTGTAGGATTTGTATATGCAGACGGCTTGTTCTTAAGACAACCTAAAGTAGATGCCGCTGGTGTCTACACATTCTGCCCTAACCCTAAGAGTCAGACCTGTTATCATGTACGTGCAGACACTCCACTAGGACAACAGATTAGTCAAGCTAAGGTTATGGTAGTAGGACATGCTTACTTCCCAGAGTTTGGTCTGGACGACAGCGCACAACAGCCTATAGATGATTTTAGTATGTTTAACAGCAACCCTGCACTAATTGTACAAGGTCCTGTTTATAATAGTAATCCTGTTGCATTAGATACAAGTGCAATTGATCAAGTAGAAGTATACCTACAACAACATGCAGCTCAAATTGACGGCTTCCTACAAGGTACGGCTGGATTAGGTGATTTAAAAAACATTCTTTATACCTATGTTAACCAAAGTGCTAAAGCTAAAAACTTAGATCAACTAAGCTCACAAGATTTCTTTACATGGCTAAAGTCTAGCAAAGTTAGCTTGCCTAAACAGACTAAGATTGAACAACTAGCACAGCAAAATGCAAATGCACTAGAAGCTATATTCGGTCTAGTAGGGCGTATTATGACCTTAAAAGATAAGGTTATTGCACAAGTAGAACAAGGCCAGGGTGAGATTTGGGATACACACGGCGAAGGTCGTGTACGCTATGCAGATCCTAATAAGCAGTTTGGCAATGTTAAGTTTGTCCCTCGCAAACGCTGGACGCCAACATAACTTATATACAAGAAATAGCCCATTTAGGGCTATTTTTTTGTCTCTTTGGTAAATAATATTACAAAGGCCACAGAGTGTGGTCGACATAAACGAGGAGATATATTATGTCAGCAACAACAAGAGTAAACGGTAGTTACGGTAACTACACACAAGGTACAATTTATTCAGTAGTACAACTAAAAGCATTCTTAATTGATGCAGGTGGTTCTTTAGCCGCTCAAGATGCAGACGCAGCTGGTGAAGTTGACCAAGCTATGGAAGCTCTAATCCGTGAAGTACAGCCTTTAATGTATTACAGCACAGGTACAGACGGTACTGTTACAGTTATCGTAGACGGTCATGCAGTTGACGCAGATACCCTACAAGCTCGTATACAAGCATTAGGTACAGTTAACAGTTACAGTTTTGCATCAGCAACTGTTACAGCCGCTTCTAGCCTAACAGCCGCTTAATAGCAAATTCCCCGGGATGGGAAGGGGCCCTAGTTTATCTAGGGCTTTTTTACGACCTCGTAATCTTTTAAATATTGTATTATGAGGCAAATATGATAAACAATTTTAAAACACAAACTATCAAACAAATTAGGCTTTGGGCATGGGCAGCGGCTGTCCTACCAGTTACGGCACTAGCAGGCATATTCTTCACCTGGAGATTCTATGACAGTACTATCTTTGGTTATGCTATGATCATTGGAGAAACTGCTATGTTCTTTGTAGCAGTAACCTGGTGGTGGTGGGCAATGTATGTCCTTCGTAACTTAGTTAACCACTGGGATGAAACTAGGGAAAGCGTTAAGGATGTACTAACGGATGTTAAATCTATTCGTGCTATTGTAGTAGACTTGTTAAGCATAAATAAACAATAAGGCATTTTTGAGGCACAATTAGGCATCCAACAACAATATTTGGAGAATATTTAATATGTCGACATCTACGACAAGCCTCGAAAAACAAAGCCTTGAAGCACACGTTGATCTCTGTGCCCTTCGTTACGGACAGCTAGACGAGCGTCTAACAGAATTAGAAGGGAAAGTACAAACAATTCACAATGATATCTTAGAAGGACAAAAGTCTATGACTAAGGTTATCATCGGAACAGCAGGAACTATTATTGCTGGAGTACTAGGTATTGTAGTTACAATCTTAATGAAAATGGGCTAATCATTAGAACAGAATAAAAGCTCTAGTTTATCTAGAGCTTTTTTTACGGCTGTTAAATAACACAATGATTTATTGTCTTTATACCCTTGTAGATATAACAGCCACCGGACGTTACCAGTCAAAGAAAGACCTAGAACGCCTACAGCAACAAAATTTTGATACTGTAATTCAAACAATTGAGTTAGCAGGAAACCTTACATATGAACAAGCACCCGAGCTTACATCTTCAGAATTATTTGGAGATTCAAAGCAACGCTGTTGGTACTTTGAGTGGAGAATGGAACACGAAAAAGTGCTAGAACATAACGGCGATGAAGTGGGGAGATTAAAGGAACTATTTGAATTTGTACCTGTAATAACAGGATTAACAGAAACAGCAGAATTTTCTAAACCTGTGTTTAGTTTGGGTCACAACATTATATTTGATTACAAATAAATACATTAATGCTGTTAAGAGAATTTAAATTAGATAATATTGTAGCTTCTGCTGTAAGATTCCACGATGTGTTGAATCCACGGCTTTGGCGCCGCCACGAACTAGATCCAAAAGTTCGTTACAAACTTTTAACGATTGCTAAACATTTTATCGAGTTTATTAACATTCCTAGCGTTAGATTAAGAGATGTTACAATTAGTGGCAGCAACGCAGCCTATACCTATACAGAGCAAAGCGATATCGACTTACATTTAGTTGTAGATATTCCAAGTGCTGCCGAATATCACCTAAAGCCCTTGTTCGATGCTAAGAAGAACCAGTATAATTTTATACACGATGTAAAGATACACAACATAGATGTTGAAGTGTATGTACAGCCTAGCACAGACAAACATCACAGTGCAGGCATTTACAGTGTGTTAGATAATCGTTGGTTGAGTAAACCAACACCAGTTAAGGTTAACATTGACGACGATGATGTGTTGTTAAAAGTTAAAAACTATCTTAACAAAATTAAATTGGCACTACGTTCAAGAGATCTTGAAGTTGCTAATAACATAAAGAATGAAATTAATAAACTACGAAAGAGCGGACTTGAGCGCGAAGGCGAGTTTAGTGTTGAGAACATAGCATTTAAAGTGCTACGTGCAAAAGGATATGTTGACCAACTGCGCCAACATATATATGATTTAGAGGACGAGGCCCTTAGCCTGGAGAATATTCAAAATGAAACGCAATGAAATTATTGTCTACGAACATAAGAAAGGTGTAAAGGCCGTTAAGTATAACAAAAAGCCTCAGAGTCATATCGAGCCACCTAAGCCGAAGAATCCTGTAGCTAAGAATGCTAATGCTGCTATCGGCGGAGGAGCCGCAGGCGCACACAAAGATGCTAAGAAAGCAAGCCAAGCAGTTCGTGGACAAAAGCATAAGAATGCAGAAATGGCAGAAAGCTGGAGAGATCGCAGGGACGCATATCAACGCGATTATGACAGCAGTGTAGCAGGCATGGGCAAGCGTGACAGTCTAGCATACCAACTAGACGGCGGCGCCAACGACGAAGGCTGGGATGAAGAACCAAGACAACGTAGACACAGTCATTACAAGCCACAACAGTCTAGTGGCATGTATTTCTACAATGTTCCACCAGAAAAGGAACTTACTGCAAAAGCATTTGGACTAAGACAGACTAAAAGCGGCAAGTGGTACGCTAAAATGAAAAGTCCAACTAACGAAAAAGAATTTGGACCTGGTCGTTACTGGGAACCTAAAACAGAAGCTACAGGTGATGCTGTAGGTACTGTTAGTAGCGCAACACCAGACGGTAAAGTAAAAATTAAAACAGCAACAGGTGACGAAATTGAAACAAGCAAAGATGCTTTAATTCCTGGAGCAAGCGGTACACTACAAATGAAACCAGATGCAGCTGGCGATACATTAAAGCCTGGTGCAAAAGTAGTAAGTACAGAAGGCACAGCCGAAGAAGATATGCTAGCCCGTCGAGACGATAGCGAAAGCCCAATTCACGGTGAGCCTAGCAGTCACAAACATATCTTGGTATTAAAGAAGTTAGCAGGTCTATGAAAATTAACGAACTAATTAGGGACTTTGAAGTTTTTACGACTTCAGAAGAAGATCGTGTGCTACGAGAGTTGCACTATGCTAGGCCACTGAATAGTTTTAGTGAGCGAGACCAGTTCACAATTGAAGGCCTAATTCGTAAAAGTTTGGTAATTAAAATAGGAAACACAAATCCTAGAGTAATTGCTAATGAACTTCAAAACCCAAGCTGAAAAACTAGAAAGTTTACTAGAGGAAGAACTTAAAAAGATTCCTTTAGTTGTGCTATCAAAAAATACCCTTGCTTATAAAAAATACAAAATTAAGCAGGACAATAAAGGAATGTGGGCATTATTTGATCCACATGGTAGCATAGTAGATAAATTTAGAATTAAAACTACTGCTAGCTTGGCAGCTAAATTCTATGATCAAACTAACATACGAAGATTTAATGAAATAAAGATCCTCGACGGACAGTATTGGAATAACAGCAACGATTCAGTGTTTTTTGAATATAAGTATAAAAATACTAAAGATTTAGACAAGCGTGATTTATTCTTGTGGCGCTGGGAACTGGCCAAGGGCAGATCAGACCGCTACAAGCAGGAAATTTCCGCAATGTTTAAAGCAAACTTTTGATAAATAAAAATAACAGATCTTTTAGGGATTATCTAACATGCAGATTAAAGAACTTTCTCATCCAAAGTCAAGCAAGGCGCTTAATGAAAGCGTAGCTAAGAAATTTGGATATAAATTAAATTTAGATGGCTTCACTATGGAGCAATTAAAAGCAGCACGTGACAAGGTTACTGCACAGCTTTCAGAGTTTGAAACCAGCAGAAACTATGATGCTGTATACGAAAGTAATTCATACCAGCGTGACCGTGCCCTACTAGATGTAATTACAACCGCAATTTCCGAGCGTACTTTGTCTAAAGGTGAAGAAGCTAAGAAAGAAAAATATGTTAAAGGCATGAAGAAAAAGTCAGGCGAGTTTGCAAAGCGTTATGGCGACAAAGGCGAAGAAGTAATGCACGCCACTGCTACTAAGATGGCTAAGAAAGAAAGCATCGAAGAAGCTATGGAAGTATTACGTGGCGTATTAAGCGAAAGAACTTTAACAGAAGGCGAAGAAGAAAAAGCGGCGCTAATCATGAGCGCACGTGATATGGTCGACAAGATCACAGGCTGGCTAGAAGACACCGCAAGTCTTAAGTCAGAAACCATGTTAGAATTAGTAGACTCTATAAGAGATGAGTTAGGCAGTGATATTAGCACACAGTTCTCCGATGCTGTTAAGCCAGCATTAGAAGAACTATACACAAGTTTAGAAACAACACGTACTACACTAGCACAGGCAGTTGCAATCTTAACAGGTGAAGAAGGCCCACAAGGTATGCCAGGCGCATCAGGCGAAATGGGTCCAGATTTAGGCGCAGAAGAAATGCCTACAGGCGATGAGTTTGCAGCAGCAGAACCAGCAGCCGGTGGTGAAGAGCCAGCCGGTCGTGAAATGCGTGAAAACGTAGAGTATAGCCGCAAGCTAGCAACAATTTTAAGTTCAAAAAAAAAATAAATGAGGATGCGGATAATCTTATCCGCATTCTTAACGCATTAAAATCCCGAGCAGATTCAAAAGGCGTTCCAGGTAAATTTTCTTGGAATGCCGTTTCTAACATGTTAAAGAACATGTCCGGTACTCAAATGGATTATGAAACATTCAAAGCAGAGTACGATACAATTCCCCAATTAAAGAACATTGTTGATCGTTTTGACGGTGAAGGTATAACACTCAAAACAAAAGAAAAACCAGAAGCTACTCGTTCAGATAACAAAACTTCTAGTTTAGACCAGGGCGCTAGTAGAGCAGCGGCTAAATCGCTCAAACAACCCGGTTGACCTAAGGGTCTAAATACTATATAATGTATCATGACCCTTTTAATAAACAAATTTAAATACGAAAAACTAACTAGGGACGAGTCCACAGGCAAGCGGCTATACGCTACACCAGATGGACATAAAGTCCCTAGTGTTACGACTGTACTGGATAAAACTAAACCGGAAGAAAGTCGAATTGCTCTAGCCAATTGGCGTAAGGCAGTGGGTGAACAAAAAGCACAGGCTATTACTACAGAAGCAGCCAATCGTGGCACACGTATGCACAAGTTTCTTGAAGACTTTGTCAAAGGTGAGCCTCTTAAAGAAACGGTAACTAATCCTTATGCACAACAAAGCCTAGACATGGCTAAGATTGTTATTGCCAAGGGACTAACTAATGTCAGTGAAGTTTGGGGCAGTGAAGTTCCTTTATACTTTCCAGAACTATATGCGGGAACTACTGATTGTGTAGGAGTTCATTTAGGCGATGAGGCTATCTTAGACTTTAAGCAAACTAACAAGCCTAAAAAACGTGAGTACATTGACGATTACTTTTTACAGTTAACCGCTTATGCACTAGCACACAACGAAGTACACGGAACTAACATTCGCAAGGGCGTTATTTTAATGTGTAGCAAGGACTACGAATACCAGGAATTTATCCTTGAACCCAAGGATTTTGACTACTGGACGGAGCGGTGGTGTGATAGGGTAAGCGAGTACTACCGCTTAAACAGCTAAATATCTAAAACGGGGATATTTATGGCTGTCGTCCAAATAAGCAAAATTCAATTACGTAGGGGTAGACGCACAGATCTACCAGTGTTAGCCAGTGGTGAAATGGCTTGGTGTGTAGATTCGCAAGAGCTATTTGTAGGTAGCGGTGCAGTTGCAGAAGGTGCTCCTGCTGTAGGTAATGTAAAACTTCTTACAGAAGCCGATTCTATATCTTTACTAGATGTAATGGAATACACTTATAAGGCAGGTGATAGTGTTATACAAACTGGCGCCGATGTAAATTTTCCAACAGTAAGAACCCTACAAGATAGACTTGATGACTATGTTAATAGCGCAGACTATGGACTAGTATCTGGATCCGATGATCAAACAGAAATACTACAGCGTATTATCAACAACCTGTTTTTAGAAAACTCTTATGCAGGTGTCTCTAGCAGAGTAGTGCTAACATTACAACCTGGCGAATATACATTTAGCGAAACAATTTACATCCCTAGTTATGTAAGGATTGAAGGTGCTGGCAAGGATAGAACAGTATTAACCTTTACAGGAACCGGCCCAGCATTTGCATTTGTAAATGGTACATCTGATGTAGGAGATCCTAAAGGTATTCAAGGTGTTGATATTAGTTCAACTACTTACAATAACCAGCCACAGTATTGTTACCTGGGTGGATTCACTGTTCAACTAGAAGATGCTACCGCAGTAGGCTTTGAACTAAATGCTGTTAGAGACAGCGTATTCCGAGACATTTCTATACTAGGTGCATATACAGGGAACCCTAGCGACACTGGTATTGGAATAGGATTCTATGCATATTCTAGCGTAGTAACCTGCCAGAGAAATACATTTGATAACGTAGACATTAAGACACACAATACTGTTGTGTGGGCTATGCAAGACATACTTAACAATAAGTTTACCAACAGCTATTTTGAAAATGCAAAATATGGTTTTAGATTTGGTGTTGGTGCCGATGGCTTAGGCATAGGTGAAGCATACGGTCCTAGAAAAAATATAATTGAAAAGTGTTTCTTCAACGAAATCAAACAAGAAGGAATTTACGTTGAACTAGGACACGGTAACAAATCTATTAACAACACATTTGTCGATGTTGGTAACAACGGCGCAGGCAACACTGGAGTAGGTAAAGGGCTTTACAGCCAAATTAGATTTGCCACAGACGGAAATACATCTACAGATGATAATTTTGATAGAGCAGACCCCTACACTACAAGCGATGACTTGGCATTGAATAACTTTAGCACAAGTTATGTTAAAGAAGTTAGTGGTCGAGGACAATTCGACACAAACGAAACTATATCATATACTCTAGAAAGACATACATCTTTTACTAGTTTGGCTAGATTTCCATACGTAGGAAGTTCTGGATTTGAAATCAAATACCTTATCAAGAGCAATTCAACTGACCAAATAAGAAAGGGAACACTAACAGTATCTGTAAATGCAGATACACAAGACGTTCAACTAAGTGACGAATACGAGTATACAGGTAGTACGCTAGATGGAGAAATAAAAATTTCATTTAATGCAGTAGCCTATGCTCTTGGAGGAAGTTATACTGGAGCCGGAACATTATGGCTCCAGTATAAAAATGAAAACATAGTTGGCGAAACATTTACTATAACATACACACACCGTTCCATTAGCTAATGCTGATTGAAGAAAAACAAGTTCAAAAAAATCTTACCTCTTGGTATAACCTAAGGCAACATTTAGAAACGGCAGTTGATCCTTTAACTGATGTTGCCAATTTCTTTTTAAAACTTCCCCGAGTTAAAATCTATACAGATCCTTACGACAGTGCTACGTGGCCGACACCTTGGGAATTGATTAGCGAAAATGAATTTTGCAATTTTAATTTGATCCTTGGCATCTGTTATACCCTCCAATTAACCGAGCGTTTTAAAAATTCTCATCCAAAGATAAATGTAGCGATTGACAACATCAATAAAACAGTATATTATTTGCTTTTCCTAGAAGATAAAGTATATGGCTACACTGATACATGGATCAATGTAAATGAACTGCCAAAGTCGTTGAAAATACAAAAGAAATACGCAATGCCGCAGTTACACTAAATACGTCCTATACTTTTAAAATAACATGACTAACATTACTGTAATTAAACGAACCGGAAACAAAGAGCCACTAATGATTGAAAAGTGGCAAGCGCAAATTGCAAAGATTTGTAGTGGAATAGCCGATGTAAGTCAATCAATGATAGAAATTAAAAGTCAACCGCATTTCTATGACGGAATAACTACTCGAGAAATTGACGAAATAACTTTACGTGCTATTGTAGATCTCATTGATGTAGAATCAAACCCAGACATCGGTCATGTTAACTATCAATATGTAGCAGGCAAACAAAGATTATCAATGCTACGCAAAGATGTATACGGAGACTATCAAGTCCCTAGTATATACGAAATCGTAAAGAAAAATATTAGCGTTGGATTGTATACTCCAGAGCTTTTAGAATGGTACACAGAAGATGACTGGAAAAAAATGGACGAAGTCATTGATCACGAAAAAGATGAGATGTATTCGTATGCTGCCATTGAACAGTTGATTGAAAAATATCTAGTAAGAAATCGAGCAACCAAAGAAGTATATGAAACTCCACAAATTCGTTACATGATTGCGGCTGCAACCGTAATGCATAAAGAAGAGCCTAACAGTGCTCGTATGAAATATATAAAGGAATATTACAATGCGGCTTCAGACGGTTTATTTACTCTCGCTACTCCTGTTCTTGCTGGCCTTGGGACCCCTACAAAGCAGTTCAGTAGTTGTGTACTCATTCGTAGTGATGATGACCTTGACTCCATTTTTGCTAGTGGCGAAATGATGGCCAAGTATGCTAGCAAACGTGCTGGCATTGGTTTAGAAATTGGTAGACTAAGACCTTTAGGTAGTCCTATTAGAGGCGGTGAGATCATGCACACCGGCATGATTCCTTTCCTTAAGAAGTGGTTCGGTGACTTACGCAGTTGCTCACAAGGAGGTATTCGCAATGCTAGTGCTACTGTGTTTTATCCTATTTGGCATCATCAGTTTGACGATCTTATTGTACTTAAAAATAACCAAGGTACGGAAGAAACTAGAGTGCGCCATATGGACTATGGCGTTGTACTGTCCTCATTCTTCTGGAGACGATTTAAGAATAAAGAAAACATTACATTCTTTGATCCAAACGAAGTGCCAGACCTTTACGAAGCTTTCTACAAAGACACAGAACTCTTTGAAGAGCTCTATGTAAAATACGAGAAAAAGTCTGATCTTCGTAAAAAGTCTATGAGTGCTGAAGAAGTATTCAAAAGTGGCATTTTAAAAGAGCGTACAGACACTGGACGTATCTACCTAGTGTTTATTGATAACGCTATGAATCAAGGTCCATTCGATCCAGAATGGCATACAATTTATCAGAGTAACCTTTGCTGTGAAATTCTTTTACCTACTAAGCCTTTTAAGCGCCTCGATGATGCTGATGGCCGCATCGCTTTATGCACTCTTGGTTCAATTAATTGGGGAGCCTTCCGTAATCCTGAAGATATGCGCCGGGCTTGTCGCATTCTACATAGAAGCCTCAATAATATATTGGACTATCAAGATTTCTTATCAATTCAGTCGAAGTTAAGCAACGACGAAATTCGCCCTCTTGGAATCGGTGTTACAAATTTAGCCTACTGGCATGCTAAACGTAGCTTTAAATATGGTGACAAAGATGCACTACAAGAAGTTAAGAGTTGGATGGAACATCAAGCGTACTACCTTACAGAAGCAACAGTTGAAATGGCTAAGGAACGTGGTGCGTGTCTGCATAGCGACAAGACCCGTTACGGCCAAGGAGTGTTTCCATGGGAGTTACGTGCCAAAGGTGTTAATGAACTAGCGGACTTCACTCCAGAGCTTGACTGGGAAACACTGCGAGTTCAAATGAAACAGTATGGAGTAAGGAACGCTACCCAAATGGCTGTTGCTCCTGTTGAAAGTTCTAGCGTTGTTATTAACAGCACTAACGGTATTGAAATGCCTATGTCACTTATCTCAACTAAAGAAAGCAAAGCAGGATCGTTTACACAGGTTGTACCAGACTACCATAAGTTGAAGAACAAATATCAACTGATGTGGGAACAAAAAGACTGCTTGCCTTATTTGAAAACTAGTGCTGTGCTACAGGCATACATTGACCAATCGATTAGTACAAACACATTTTATAATCCTGCACATTTCCCCGAACGTAAAGTACCAACGACACTAATTGCTAAAAATTTAATGCAAGCTCAACTATGGGGTATCAAGACATTCTACTACAGCCTAATAAACAAAGCAGGTAGTAAGATGCAGGAAGAACAGCCTAAGTTAAATGGCTTCCACGAAGTTGAATTTAACGGACACGAATTAGAATTAGAAGATGATTGCGAAGCATGTAAACTATGAGTAAACAACAATATAATTTAAACACAAAGACAGATTACCTAAATCGTAAAATGTTCTTGGACCCGGCTGGTCCTGTTACTATTCAACGATTTGAAGAAGTTAAGTACAATAAGATTGCAGACTTTGAAAAGACAGCAAGGGGTTTCTTTTGGGTTCCGGAAGAAGTTAGTCTTACAAAAGATGCCGGAGACTTTAAGGAAGCCAGCGATGCAGTTAAACATATCTTCACTAGCAACCTGCTTAGGCAAACTGCTCTTGACAGTTTGCAAGGCCGCGGCCCAAGTCAGATCTTTACTCCGGTCGTAAGCCTTCCAGAACTGGAAGCGTTAGTTTACAACTGGACATTCTTTGAAACTAATATTCACAGCCGTAGTTACAGCCATATCATTCGTAACATCTATAACGTGCCTAAGGAAGTGTTTAATACTATCCACGACACTAAAGAGATTGTTGATATGGCGTCAAGCATTGGCAAGTACTACGAACAACTACATCAAATTAATTGTCTCAAAGAAGCTGATAAGTTTATAGTTAGTGAAGAAGAACACATTAAAGCAATCTATCTAGCACTACATGCCAGCTATGCCCTAGAAGCATTCCGCTTTATGGTATCGTTTGCTACATCACTAGCAATGGTAGAGAACAAAATCTTTATCGGTAATGGAAACATTATCAGTTTGATTCTACAAGACGAACTGCTACACAAAGGTTGGACTGCTTTCTTAATTAATCAAGTTGTTAAGGAAGATCCACGTTTTGCTAAGGCCGCACAAGAATGCCAAGAAGAAGTTTTACAAATTTATCGTGACGTTATTGCAGAAGAAAAGGCCTGGGCAGACTATTTGTTTAAGTTAGGTCCAGTTATTGGTCTTAATGCTAACATCCTAAAAGAATTTGTTGACTTTACCGCGTTCGGCGCTTTAAAAGAAATTGGCATTAAGTATTGGAATCCTCATCCAAAGACTACACCTATTCCTTGGTTCAACAAGCACAGCGATACTAGCAAGAAACAAACTGCCTTACAAGAAAACGAAAGCACAAACTATGTCATTGGCGTTATGAGTGATGCTATTGACTATGACGAATTACCACAACTATAAAGGAAATTATTATGAGAGCAATTGTATGGAGTAAATATCACTGCCCTTATTGCGACCAAGCAAAGGCACTATTAAAGTCTAAAGGCATTGAATTTGAAGAAAAGAAAATCGGTGACGGTTATACAAAAGAAGAACTTTTAGAAGCTGTACCAACTGCAAGAACTGTTCCTCAAATCTTTTTAGATGGAAAATTAATCGGAGGGTTCACCGAATTGCAAAAATATGTTGCAGAAACAATGGAACCACAAAGTTCATTTTAAGGAAAATTATGTTAATTGACAAAGGCGTAACCGTAGGCGAAGTATTAACACTTAAACTTACAAGCGGCGAAGAAATCGTTGCGAAACTTACAGAAGAAACAGACACATATTATAAACTGTCAAAGCCAATGGTAATAGGTATGGGTGCTAAAGGCCCGGGACTAATGCCGTATTTGTTTACAGTAAGCCCAGACAAAGATGTTAAATTATTAAAACAAACAGTAACAGTAGCAGAAGCAACAGACGAACAGTTTGCTAAACAATTTATTGAATCTACTACTGGAATTGCTTTAGCATAAGGAAAAAGATATGCCACTAGTTGCAGTAAAAGATGATCCTAATACAGGCGGAGGTGGCGATCTAATCCCCGATAATCCTCAAACGGTATTCATTAATAGCATACCAGTAATTGAACACCAAGATCCGGCCAAGCCCGACGGTTCTTGTCCTGCAAGCCCTCATTGCAACCCTGCAACTGCCGAAGGAAGCCCAAATGTCTTTGTTTATAACAAACCATTGCACAGAATGGATGACAGTAGGATCTGCGGGCACACAACAATAGTCACCCATCAAGATACTGTTTTTGCCAATTAAATTGACACATAGGTTTTATCCTGTTATTATTCATACATGAACATTTACCTAGACATGGACGATGTCGTTGCCGATTGGCATCGTGCCGCACAAGATTTACTCAAACTACGTTGGAATAAAAACGGAGAACGTATCCCACAAGAAGAATGGGATAAAGTTAAAGATGACCTTCATTTTTACAGACACTTACCTTTAATGGAAGGTGCTCACGAATTGGTTAATATGTGTAAAGAGTACATTGAACGTAATCCACAATACCATTTACGATTCCTTACAGCATTGCCACACGATTACAGTATGCCAATGGCTGCACAAGATAAAGTATGGTGGGCACATGAACACTTCCCTGGGATCCCTGTTACTATTGGTCCATTTAGTCACGACAAATGGCGTCACTGTAAGCGCAAGGGCGATATCTTAATTGACGATAGACACAGCAATTGCCACGAATGGGAAAGCGCAGGTGGCATAGCCCATATTTTCACAACTTGGGCTAATTGCAAGCCTTGGTTGGAATCAATATTACAGTTAGAAAAAGAAGCTGTAACTAATTAATAAACAAAGGAGACAAATATGTCAGCAAATAAATTTTCAGAATTCACAAAAATCGTAGAGGCAATGGAAGGCGACTTTGAAAAGTTTTACGACAAAGAAGTTGGTGCCGCAGGTACCCGTGTACGCAAGCACTTACAAGAATTGGCTAAATTGTGCAAGGAAACCCGTAATGATGTTACTGCGGTTAAAAATGCACGTAAAGAAGCCTCCGGCAAGTAAACTTTTTCCTTGGTAAATACGTTATAGTAATACAGGAGATTACTATGAAAAAAGTATTAGCAGTTTTATTGTTTGGGTTAAGTTCAATTGCATTTGCCGGACCTCATGGCCATTTTGGACATAGAAGTCATGGTCACCATGGCGGAGGTTGGGGATGGGTAGTTCCTGCTATTGTAGGCGGAACAGTAGTTTACATGGCAACAAGACCAGCCGAGGCTGCTCCTGCGCCTACTGTAATATATGTCCCCCAAGGAATGCCCAATCCACCAATCGGTTATCATTACGAACAACTTAATGATGCAAATTGTAATTGCTTAAGATGGGTGTTAGTACAAAATGGCCTACAGCGATAAAGTAATTGATCATTACGAGAATCCTCGTAATGTTGGTAAATTTGATATCGATGATACTATAGGTACAGGAATGGTTGGTGCACCTGCCTGCGGCGATGTAATGAAATTACAGATTAAGGTAGACGAAAATGGTATTATTAGAGATGCTCGTTTCAAGACATATGGATGCGGTTCGGCAATCGCCAGCTCGAGTCTTGTCACTGAAATGGTTAAAGGAATGCATCTCAATGATGCTAGTAATATTCGTAATAGCCAGATTGCCGAAGAACTAGCATTGCCCCCGGTCAAAATTCATTGTAGCATTCTTGCAGAAGATGCAATAAAGGCGGCAGTAGAGGACTATAAGAAAAAGCATGATATCCTTAACTGAGGTAGCGGCAAAAAAGATCAAGCAACAACTAGAACGTAGAGGCAAGGGCTTAGGTATTCGGATAGGAGTTAAAACTACTGGATGCTCGGGACTTGCCTATGTTCTTGAATATGTAGATAAAATTTTCGAAGGAGATCACATATTTGAATCCAATGGTGTACATGTTTATGTAGATGGCAGGAGCATGAGTTACATTACAGGATTAGAAATGGATTGGGTTAGAAATGGACTTAATGAAGGCTTTGAGTTCCGTAACCCAAATGAAAAAGACCGCTGTGGTTGCGGCGAGAGTTTTAGAGTATGAAATATTGGAGTCGAGAAGACACACAGCATTGGATCGCACAATTGGAAAATAGAATAGAAGATATTGATTACTACCTTAATCGAACAGTAGAATGGTGCGAGAACAACGGGATTTGGGATAACGAGGCAGTTTTCGGGCTTGCATTTGTAACGGTACTTTGGGTATGTCACCAAAGAGGCGAAGATGTAAGTCGCCAAGAAATTTTTGAGTTAATCGGTGTTGAAGATTACTATAATGCAGAAGACTGTATTATGGAATTGGGCGACATACTGTCCAAAATGGATTGGGACGAAATGCTAAGTTTGGTTTCAAAAACTTTATCAAAAGACTAGACAAATTCCTAAAATGGCAGTATAATTGATACTGTGTTTAAATTTTAGGAGTTTAAATTGTCAATGCACTTAGAAGGCCCTTGGTTGTCTACAACTGGCAAGCGCAAGGGTAAACAAAAGTTTGCATCTGCAGATGCTAAACGAAAGAGTGAACAATTGGACAAAGAATGGAAAGAGCTTCAAAAGAAATGGGGAGTTGAAGCAGACGAAAGAAAGCGTAAACGAGCCATGGAGGCAGAACCACTAACCGGCCATTACAGCTTAACAATACCCCCTGGTCGCAGTACCGCTCATATTAAAAGTTTGGGCTCGGATAATGGTGTAGCAACTATGGCAGCACCTAAAGTTTATACCGGTACCAAAGTTAAGGGCATCGCAACCATGCATAAGAGCAATGCTGTTCCTGTTTTTAGTGACGAGGAAGCTATTGATATTAGCAAAATGCGTAGATAAGTACTTTATTAACAAAAAGGAGAAGAAATGATTAAATTCATGAAAATCTTACTTGTGTTGATAGGTCTGGCATTGGTCGGATTTATTGGATACAAAGCGGTCAAATATAAACTTGATCCGGATAAGCAATTGGTTATGACTGAAACCGCAGTTACCGCAGAAGTGCGTAACAAGCAATTAGAGTGTCTAGCCAAAAACATTTATTACGAAGCAGGCAATCAACCCTTTGAAGGTAAGGTTGCAGTAGCACAGGTTACAATTAACCGAGCAGAAAGCGGACAATTTCCTAGCGATATCTGCAGGGTCGTTTACCAAAAGAATGTTGTCTATGACAAAGTGTTGTGCCAGTTTAGTTGGTACTGTGAAAGCGCCAGCGCAACTAAACCTCGAAATACTGCCACATATAAAGAAAGTGAACTAGTAGCCCGACAAGTCCTTTTAGAAGGATTTAGGCTACCCAGTCTACAAAAAGCTCTTTACTTCCATGCTGTGCATATAAACCCGAAATGGAATAGAGAGAAAGTTGCAACAATAGCAGGTCATGTATTTTACAAATAAGGAACAGATATGAACATGGATATCGGAACACTTCGAAATTTGGTTAGTGCTCGTCGTATGATGGACAGTATTAAAGAAAACATTGGCCACCTTAGTGCAGAAACACTCGGTTGGATTGCAGTTGTTATCATACACCTTGCAACAATTCCTACTTTGGTTGCTGTACTCACAGGTCTAACCGAAAAGCTACCTCCTGTGGATATGGTTGGTCTTATTTGGTTGGGATTGTTCTTCTTCTTTGTGCGTAGCGTTATTGCCAAAGACCTGTTGAACATTATTACAATTGGGTTTGGATTCTTTGTCCAAGCTATGTTGTGCGCTCTAATTATCTTTAAATAACCAAAAAGGTTTGACAACTATAACCTCTGTGGTATAATATGCTACAGAGGTTTTTTTACCACACACAGAGGACAATATGTCACACTTGATTGCATTTATTTTGGGCATTGTCGTTGCCACTATTGGATTCACAGGAGTTGCTCGTGTAGCCGACTCGGGGATACAAAAGGTTCAAGAAATTTCTAGGGAGGCTGCAAAATGATTAGAGTAGTTTTTCTATTCCTGATTCTATCAGCTTTGATTTGGGCAGGCATTCTTGGAGTACAAAAAATGTCTGGAAAGCAGGCTTTGGACTTGACCAAGACTGCATTCTATGCTATAATTAGTTCTACGTTAGCAATAGTGCTAATGCTTATTTTGGTCTATTTCTTTTAAGGACACACATGAAGCGCATTTTTACTCTCTCTATTTTGGCCGCCGCTGTGTTAGCAACCGGCTGTACTCGTATCGAAACCGGTGAGGTTGGTGTTCGAGTTGGCTTTGACAAACAGGTTCAACAAGGCGAACTGCTACCCGGATCATTCAACCAAGTCCTAATTGGTGATGTGCTTACATTTCCAATCAAGGATGTTAACGTCAAACTTGAAGACATGACTCCTGTTGCTAAAGACAATAGCACAATGAAAGACTTTGATGCTGTGGTTATCTATAACATTAACCAGGCACAGGTTGCCGAACTCTACAGCCAAAAGAGTCAAGCGTTCCACGCTCGTCACAACGGTGACATCTACTTGATGTATAACTACATTGTCCAAACTGCTCGTAATGCTATCTACAAAGAAGCTCGCAAGTACGAAGCATTGGATATGGCAGACAATCGTCAAGCAATGGAACAATCTATTAAAGAGCAAATTCAAAAGTCGCTAGCAGAAGAAAAGCTAGACGGCAGTTTGATTATTGGACAAGTTCTAATTCGTAACATTGTACCTGCCGACAGTGTGGTTGCCAGTGCTAACGAATTGGTTCGCTCAAAGAACGAACTCAAGCAAAAGGAAGTTGAAGTTAAGACTGCCGAAGCAGAAGCACGCCGAATGGCTGCTCTTGCCAATCAGAACAGTGCCGCTATCGCTTACATGCGAGCACAGGCTGAACTTAATATCTCCGAAGGTATTAAGAACGGTAAAGTCAACACTATCATTGTTCCTAGCAACATGACTGCTCTGGGTAACATTGGCGGCCGTTAATGTTAGATAAGATAGTAGGCTACATAACTCTTACTCTTGTAGCATTTGGTATGAGCCTACTATTAATTCCGTTAGTTGGTATTGTGTTTGGGTTAATCAAGAAAGCCGTAGTATGAAACAGCGTGGATTTACACTAATTGAATTGATGGTGTTTATTGTAATTGGACTTACAGTTCTAATAATGATTGCAGGCGCAGTCGGCAGCACTAGCGGCAACAGCAACATTAGCTATGGCATCAACGGAATGACCGAAAGTCGTTGTATCGAAGGATATAAATTTATCCTCGGAACAGAAGGCAACCCCCGTCAAATTCTAGACGAGTTTGGCAAAGGTGTTCGTTGCTACCCTAACCCAGAACCAGGTAAACCTGGTAGTTTTGGAAAGATGTAATGAAACTATTTGGACGCACTAGCGGATATTACTTATTCTGGACAGGCTTTGTTTATTTTTGGTTAGGCATGTATCTTGCCTTTACGCAAGTAGCCCGACCAGAAATCGCAACAATGGGATTTGTTTTGGTACTTAGTATTCCTCTTTGGTGTCCTCCGGTTGCTCGTTATTTTAACATGGAGCCTTTAATGTTTGATTTTTTCCGTCGTAAAACTGCAAAAGAAATTATAGACGAAGCAAACAATGTTTATAATCTTCCAAAACCTAAATTGGTGCCACCTATGCCGGAAGTAGAACCTCCTAAAAAGGAAGAGCCTGCTAAGATTTTTTATCGACTAGGTCTAACTGACAATAACCGTGTTGCCTTTAGTATGGGTTATAGTGAGATACTAATGACACATACAGGTTGTCAACAGATGATTGACCAACTTACATTCTTCCAAAGTCAGTTGTATGACGAAAGCGGCCCTACAGATGATCCAGATGGTGGCTTGCCTCTACCGGAAGAAGTTGAAGATCGAAAGGCGGCCTAATGATTAGTTTTAATTTTAATCTACGCAATCCGTGGAGCAAAACATTTATTAAGAATCTGTTGTGTCGTGTATACGATACACCGTTTAAGAATAAATTTATTGAATTAGAAGTCTACAGAGATTTTACTATTGTAGCTTTTATGTTTAACTGGACTTTTCGACAAAGTCACGCAGGATTAGATATTGAGTTAGGATTATTTGGTTACAACGTACACTTTAACTTCTATGACAATCGTCACTGGAACAGTAAAGAAGGACGTTGGATGTTTTATAATGAAGAAGAAGGATTACACTAATGAGTAAATTTAAAGACTGGTATGTTCGTAACCAAGATGCGATCACATGGTGGCTAATCGGTTGGCTTAGTTGGGGATTCTTAGATCAGTTATCTAGAGGCAATTATGATTGGGCGGCCGCCAACGCTATCTTAATCTGGATTAACTACAAATTAATTAAAACGAGGTTGCAATGAGCGGCCTTGGGGTTATTGCACAAGAACCTGATCAAATGTGCGAAATGTGTGGGAAGATAGACGAGTGCAGACCTTACGGTCCAAACAATGAACAAATCTGTTTTGACTGTGCTATGGCTACTCCAGAATCAAAAGCTATTGCCGAAAAGAAAATGGCACACTACATCTTTGGCGAAGAAGATGACGGAGAATATTGACGATAAATACTTTCTATGAGAATAACGTTAGCTGATAAATTTATTGCTTGGCTTACTTTACTAAGTGGCCTATCGATTAGTGCAGTAGCAGTATGGTACAGTGTTGCAGGTTTAGTTAGTATTTTTGCCGCTTCACCTGTACCTATTATTGTTATGGGTGTTAGCCTTGAAGTTAGTAAACTAATTGCAACCATATGGCTTAAACTCAACTGGGAACGTGCGCCTGCATTTATTAAAGGTTACTTATTAGCGGCTATTACAGTCCTAATGGTAATTACCAGCATGGGTATTTTTGGATACCTAAGCAAAGCACACTCAGATCAAAGTCTAGTGTCAGGAGATGTTCAAAGTAAGATCGCGGTCTACGACGAAAAGATTAAAATAGCAAAGGAAAATATCGATGCTAATCGCAAGGCGCTCAAACAGCTTGATGAGGCTGTGGACCAGGTTATGGCAAGGAGCCAAGATGAAAAGGGTGCGGATAAGGCAGTCGCTATACGTAGAGGGCAGGCCAAAGAACGCACTAGACTACTTCAAGATATTGAAGCCGAACAGAAAACAATTGCCAAACTTAATGAAGAGAGGGCACCTATTGCCGCTGAAGTACGCAAGGTGGAAGCAGAAGTTGGTCCGATAAAATACATTGCGGCATTTATCTATGGAGACAATCCAGATGCTAACATATTAGAAAAAGCAGTTACTTGGGTAATCATTATCATTGTTAGTGTCTTTGATCCGCTGGCAGTTATCTTGTTATTGTCTAGCCAATATAGTTTTATGTGGTTCCGTAAACAGCGTGAAGAAGACGAATTCTTACTTCATGAAACTGTGCCACACGATTCTTGGGTTGCAGACGTAGGGGAAAAACCCACTCCGGATGAGTTAGCAGATATAGCAAATGAATTAATTGCAGAAATTGAACCGGAACATCCAGAGGTTATCCTTCCTAAAGAACCTATGAAGTTTGTTGATCCTGGAGAGCATCCAAGTGACAAATACGAAACAGAAGTTGAAGAGCCTGCACCTGTTGTAGAACATCACCCAGATACACATCCTTATCTAAGACAAGGATTTAAATATCCAGAAGGATGGGTACATCAACCTCCTATGGTCTATAAACCAGAGCCTATTTCTAATGAAGAAATTGATGCGTTATTAGACAAAGATCTTGTAGAACCAAAATTTAAAATTCTACCAGAACTACAGAAACACATTGCTAAAGACGATCCGTCATTTCCACAAGACCCGTTTGTAGGACAACAATACAAACATGTTTTAGAAACAGGTGAAGAAAGTAATTACATTTTTAACGGTAAAGATTGGATCTTTACTCCTGTAAATACTAGTCCGTTAGATCAATGGAATAGTATGATCGAAGAAGCAGAAAAGGCAGTAGAAGAAGAATCAAAAAAAAAGAGCACCTACATGATCAAGGAACAAGGGAACCAAATAACCAAGACCAAAGAATAAGTTACGTACAAAACAGCGAACAGAATACGAATTCTCTTTGGAATAGAATACAACATAAAGATAGATAATTACAATATGAGTCTTGGAAAAATTAATTTAATTACACCTCCGGATAAGCTATTCAACCTTAATCCGGGATACTTACTAATCAAACCTAGCACTAAAGTTAAGATGCAGTTTCAACAACTGTTAAGTCAAAGCATAGATGATCTAAATGTTTACATATATGACCAAGACGAAGCAGATATTGAATGGATGTTAAGTGTAAGCCAGCAAGCAGATTTTATCATAATTGATATTGATAACTGTGATAACATAACAAAAAACTTTATCAGTTTTCTATTAGCACAGCCAAACGCACACTATCTAACTTCAGATGAAATCACTCCTTGGCACCTAATTAGTCGCAATAGGATATATAACTTAGACTGGATTTTAGAAGCCTTAAAAGATGATGAAGGCGATGATGACGAAGAGGAAACAGATGAGAAATAATATTATTAAAGGTACAGCCGTTATTGTAAAAGAAGGCGAAGACGTTAATCGTGCCCTACGCCGTTTTAAAAACAAAGTAGAAGAAGCTGGAATCTTAAAAGATCTTCAAAAGAACGAGTTTTATGAAAAGCCAACTACTGAGCGTAAGCGCAAGAAATCGGCCGCAAAGGCAAGATATATGAAGAAGCTCGAAAAAGAGCAACTACCTAAAAAAATGTATTGACATTGTCTAGTCTGTTTGCTATAATAATAACTTATTATAGAAAGAAAAATATGGCACTAACAGACGTAATGATTGACTTAGAAACATTGGCGACATCTCCGGATGCCGCCATTCTTACGATTGGCGCAGTTAAATTTGATCCGTTCGGAGATGACATTAATGAACCTAATTGTGAAAAATTCTATGTTAGGGTGGATTTGGATAGTTGCGATCGAATTGGACTAGTTACCAATGACGACACTATTGCATGGTGGGCAAATCAAAGTCAAGAAGCACAAGACGAAGCATTTAGCGAAAAGGACAGGATTGATGTAGTTGATGCATTTAATCAATTGTATAAATTCTGTTGGGGTGCTAAACGAGTATGGAGTCACGGTGCAGCCTTTGACATTGTTATCTGCGAGCATGTATTCAAGAAAATAGGAAAAGCTGTTCCTTGGAGCTTTTGGCAAGCTCGTTGCACACGAACACTATTTGATATTGGTATTAATCCTAAACGCCCTCCTGTATTAAAACACCACGCTCTAGAAGATGCATGGAATCAAGCAGTCGGTGTACAAAACGTTTATAAAAAGTTACGTACAGCTAGTGGAATGGACGGGGAGCTATTTAGACCTCTAGTGAATGATAAAAATGCATAATCAAGAACAGTTAAACGAATATTTTTCTAAACACTGGAAACCTGGACACAGTAGAGGACTTACTAGTCATGCTAGACTAGCAACTCTAATAAGCAACGATGAATGGATACTTGATGCCGGTTGTGGAGCAAATCCGTTTAAGGATTTAGGTAAACAAGTAGTAGGCATTGATCCGGCATTTGACCAAGCTGACATTAAGTGTACTATTGAAGAATATATACCTGACCGCCAGTTTGATGTTGCTACCTGTTTAGGTAGTATTAACTTTGGTGACGAAGAAGTTATTACAAGACAAATCGACAAGGTAGTTAGTTGCCTTAAACCGACAAGCCGAATCTATTGGAGGCTTAATCCTGGACGACACGATCACGACAACACTGAATGTGAAGATGTTCCGTTCTTTCCTTGGACTTTTGAAAAATTACGTGAGTTTGCAGACAAGCATAACTATAAACAAACAGTAGAGGAAATAGATGAGCACCCAACAAGACCAAGGCTCTATGCAGAATGGCATAGAACTTCCTAATAGGATATTCCTTACAGGAGTACCTGGGAGCAGATGGAGCGGAATCGCACAAACTATAGAATCGTTAAGCGGATTTAATACTAGTGACAGAACTCCAGAAAGAGAATTTAATCATAGCGGATTCACAGGACACAAGGGCGCATACTTTGGAAAAGGAATGGAGTTTGAATCATACCTAGACCCAACGTATATAGATCAAGCATGGACAGCGCCTGGAGGCTGTAAAATTGTTAAAAGCCACGAGTGGGCAACTAAACTACAATCAATAAAGGATGTGTATCCCGAAGATTGGATTATGTTAGTCTACAGGCCAGACATGTCTAGTTACGCATGGTGGCATGAAGCAGGCGGCTTTAATATCAAGTATCCTAGCTATGTAGCATATAAAGACAGCACAACTATGTTAGGAGAAATAGCAAAGCAAAACAAAGCCATCTTAAATTTTGCACACAAGCATGATTTAACTTGGAGTTATTTTACACCTAAATGGATTAAAGAAAATTTTGGACAAGAAACGGAGGTAAAGAGAATATGGCCAGATATATTAGTAACAGTATTAAAGTAAAACATTTTTTTGCAACTATATTAGTTGCCTTTGGAGTTTCGGCGGCTCATGCAGATTATACGCTTGTAGTCCCCCAATCTCCAGGCGGTGGCACAAGTGTATGGGCATCAATCGTTGCTAACGGATTAAGTAAATTCACTGACGAACCTGTAGTCGTTCGTCATATCCCCGGAGCACGTGATATTCCTGGATTTAATGAATTCCATAATAAACTAAGAAACGATCCCAAAACAATCATGGTAGCACATGGGGGTAATGGTGTTAGTTATTTGCTAGATAAAGTTGACTATGATTATCGTCAATATACTAGTATCGGAATGATGAACTTAGATATTATTGTAGGTAAACGAAAAGACGCCAACGATAAGACTTCTACATTTAAAGTTGCAGGTGCGTCAGGATACGAACCGGATGGTATGGCGATGGCTATGCTAGTTTGTGGCCCCCAGCCAGCAGGTAAAGTTGACGCTTACTTGTCTTGTTTTAAGAAAAGAATTATCTGGGTAAACGGTGTTAAAGGCAATGAAAAACGTTTAGGATTTCTAAGAGGAGAATTTAACACTACTAGAGAAAGTGCCGCGGCCTGGATTAAATTTTATACAGGTGAGAATGCAGATCCAAATAATGTTTTATGGTTTACTCATGGTATATATGATTTAGAAAATAAAAAACAAATCATGGATCCTAACTTCCCTAATACTCAATTCGAACAAGTATATTATAATACATGGGGCGAGTATCCAAAAGGAGAGTTATACGATGCTTACAGACTAACTAGAAACTGGAGAGATGTCCTACAAAAATCATTGTGGGTTAATCGCGGAAATCCTAATACGGAAAAACTACGCACAGCATTAAGAAAAATGCTAGCCGATCCAGAAACTGTAGCAGCATTAGAAAAAGATACTGGCAAGTATCCGTGGATTATCGGTGAAGATGGCAATAAAGTAATTGTAGAATTGCATAAGTTAATCACTCCTAGTACATTATTTTCCGCTGTTAAGTGGAACCAAGAAGCATACGGATTTCCAAGTATACTCAAACCTGAATTATTAAACAAGTAATGTTAACATACTTAGGATGGGTCCTACTAGGAACCTTATACGGATTATTAGTAGGAATCATTCCTATAGCAGGAGTTACTACGGCTCTTATAACTGTGTTTGGGTTAGCTCCTTACTTTTTAAATGATCCATATTCGGGAATAGTATTTTTAACTAGCATAGTTGCGGCCTGCGCCAGTGCAGATAGTTACACCAGTGTGTTAACAGGAATACCTGGCGCAAGCACAACCGCTGCCTGTGTCATAGATGGTTACCCTATGACTAAAAACGGCCAAGCAGGGAGAGCATTAGGTATCTCCATTTTTGACAGTACAGTTAATGGCGTACTTTACGGATCAATCGCATTTTTAATGTTACCTATATATGGTAAAATTATTTTGTGGATTGGGATACCTGAGTTTGCAGGATTTATGCTGATGTCCTTAGCGTGTGTAGGATTCGTTGCTAGTAAAAACTTCTTCAAAAGTATCATAGCAGTTTCTCTAGGATTATTTTTAGGTGTAATAGGACAAGAACCTAGCACGGGTTCTTATAGATTTACGTTCGGATGGGAATATTTAGGTGCCGGTCTACAAATGATTCCGTTAATTAGTGGGCTCTTTGGCATACCTGAATTAATTTATGGATTTAAAGAGCGTAAATTACATATTCCAAAATTAGACAATTACTGGGAACAAGCTATGCAAGGGTTTTCGGATTGCTTAATATATTGGAGAGATATGATCCGTGGCGGGCTTATAGGGTTTATAACAGGGCTATTGCCCGGAATTGGCGGGGCAGTAGGAGACTTTTTAGCTTATGGTGCTACAGTAGCTAAACACCCGGATCAAAAATTCGGAAATGGTAATCCTATCGGGTTGCTTGGGTGCGAAGGAGCCAACTCTGCACAAAAAGTAAGTAGCATGATTCCTACGGTATTATTTGGAATTCCTGCCGCGCCATTTGCTGCAATAATGATGGCATTGTTTATGTACTTTGGGATAGAATTAGGATCTCCGAATTTAATTAATGATACAAAATTTATATGGAGTTTAGCAGCCGGTTTTGTATTAGGTACTATATTTGTAGGTATTTTTAGCTTGTTTTTTATGAAATATATTGTAAAAATTCTAGAAATACCTTATTGGATATATGCAGTTGTTATTATAGGAATAATCATCTTTGCAAATTTAGAATATACAGGGACATGGAGAGACTTAGCTATTCTAGCAATATGCGTTGCATTAGGGATAATTCTAAAATATTTTAATATTAGTAGACCTGCTGTACTAGTAACTTATGTTATCGCAGAAAAAGTCGAAGCTTACACAAAACAAACCTTGCAACTTTATAATTATTCAGATCTTTTAAATAGACCGTTGTTTATAATTTTGATAAGCTGTACAATAATGATTATCGTTTATAGTTTTTTTAAAAAAAATAAAGGAATTGACTATACTTGATAAATAAATTTGTAAGGCGCTTCGGGCTTTACAAACGGGCATGAGCCCAGAAAACAATCTTGCTTAACTAAGGAGATAAAAATGAGCAAAGTAATCGGTATCGATTTAGGTACAACAAATTCATGCGTAGCCATAATTGAAAACGGAGTGGCAAAAGTTATTGAAAACTCCGAAGGCGCACGTACAACACCTAGTATTATTGCTTATGCTAACGACGAAATTTTAGTCGGTGCAAGCGCAAAGCGTCAAGCAGTAACAAACCCCAAAAACACAATCTATGCTGCCAAGCGTCTAATTGGACGTAAGTTTAAAGAACAGGCTGTGCAAAAAGACATCGACTTAATGCCATACGAAATTATGGAAGCAAGCAATGGTGATGCATGGGTACGAGCAAGCGGTAAAGAACTTGCACCTCCGCAGATTAGCGCAGAAGTGTTACGCAAGATGAAGCAGACCGCTGAAGACTATCTAGGTACAACAGTTACACAGGCAGTTATTACAGTTCCTGCTTACTTTAACGATCAACAACGTCAAGCTACTAAAGATGCTGGACAAATTGCTGGTCTAGAAGTACTACGTATTATCAACGAGCCAACTGCGGCTGCTCTGGCCTATGGTGTTGACAAAGCAGATAAGAAAGACAGCAAAGTTGCAGTCTATGACTTAGGTGGTGGTACATTTGACGTAAGTATTATTGAAATTGCAAACGTAGATGGCGATAAACAAATTGAAGTATTGTCCACAAACGGCGATACATTCCTAGGCGGTGAAGACTTTGACCAACGCATCATGGATTTCTTAATCGACGAATTTAAGAAAGACCAAGCAATTGATCTAAGCAAAGATGTGCTTGCACTACAACGTCTAAAAGAGGCTGCTGAAAAGGCTAAGATTGAATTGTCTAGCACAGCACAGACAGATGTTAACTTGCCATACATTACAGCAGACGCAAGCGGCCCTAAGCACATGAACATTAAGCTAACTCGTGCTAAACTAGAAAGTCTAGTTGACGAGTTGATCCAGCGTAGCATTGGACCTTGTAAGACTGCTATGAAGGACGCAGGTGTTAACCCTAGCGACATCGACGAAGTTATTCTTGTCGGTGGTATGACACGTATGCCTAAGGTGCAGGAAATTGTTGAGCAGTTGTTTGGCAAGGCACCGCGTAAGGATGTTAACCCAGACGAAGCAGTTGCCGCAGGCGCCGCAGTACAAGGCGCAGTTCTAGCAGGTGATCGCAACGACGTTCTGTTGCTTGATGTTACACCGTTGAGCTTGGGTATTGAAACAATGGGCGGCATTATGGCCAAGCTCATTAACAAGAACACTACCATTCCAACTAAGGCAAGCCAGACATTTAGTACTGCTGAAGACAACCAGCCTGCTGTAACAATTAAGTTGTTCCAAGGTGAGCGTGATCTAGTACAGTACAACAAACTGTTAGGCGAGTTCAACTTAGAAGGTATTGCTCCTGCAATGCGTGGAACACCGCAGATTGAAGTTACTGTAGACATTGACGCAAACGGTATTATGCACGTTAGCGCCAAGGACAAGAACACAGGCAAAGAAAACAAAATCACTATTAAGAGTGACAGCGGACTTAGCAAAGAAGAAATTGAACGCATGGTTCAAGAGGCTGAAGCTAACGCAGAAGACGATAAGAAGAAACGTGAACTTATCGAAGCACGTAATAGTGCAGAAGCACAGGCACACACTATCCGTAAAGATTTAGCAGAAGTTGAAGTTGAACAAAGTGTAAAGGACAAAGTCGAAGAAGCTCTTAAGGCTCTAGACGATGTTATTACAGGCGACGATAAAGATGCTATTACACAGAAACTTAGCGACTTATTCGCAGCTAGCCAACCATTAATGGAAGCCAAGGCTAAGAAAGAAGAAGCTAAGAAAAATGAAACTCCTGTAGACGCAGAGTTTACAGAAGTTAACTAACACACAGACAGTAAATAACAGTAGGGGTGCTCGGGTGAGGCCCCTCACAATTCTTGCTTAATTAAGGAGAAATTAAAATGACACAATTACAACGTTTTGACACACAAGCTCTAAACAGAGCACTAGTAGGATTTGACAGACTTTTTGACGGCTTTGAAGCTCGTTTTGCAAATCAACTAACTAACAACTATCCTCCACATAATGTCGTAAAGACAGATGACACACACTACGTAATTGAGATTGCAGTGGCAGGATTTAAAAAGTCTGAGATTGCAGTAGAAATTGAACAGGATCTATTGACTGTTCGAGGATCTAGTGAAACTCCAAACGAGTCTACAACTCGTCAATACTTACACAGAGGTTTGAGCAGCCGTGATTTTGAACGTAGCTGGCAACTAGCCGAACATATGGTTGTCCGTGGCGCCGAAATCAAAGACGGCATCCTAACTATTAACCTTGAGTATGTTATCCCTGAAGAAAAGAAAGCCAGGGTAATTGACATCATAGAGGTTAAGTAATATAATAAGGGGAAGGAAACTTCCCCTACTATTAACTTTTGGAGAATGTAATGAGTACAGCAGATGTAAAGCTCGACGAAAAAGTCAAACAAAAAATCGAAGAACCAAAAAGATGGAAAGTAATCTTTTTAAATGACGATCATACTCCTATGGAATTTGTAATTGGTGTGCTGACAGAAATCTTCAAGCACAGCCAAGAAACTGCTAAAGAAATTACAATGCAGATACATAATGAAGGCAGTGGAATTGCCGGTGTTTATAGTTTTGAAATTGCAGAAGTAAAAGCAGTAGAAGCAACCAACCTTGCAAGAAGTAACGGATTTCCACTCCAAATTAAAATGGAGGAAGAATGAGTTTAAAAGAACTAGTGTGGGAAGCACACAAAGAGGCAGAGACACAGGAATTTGTAAAGCTAATATTTTCCGGAAAAATCAATCCAAAATTATATGCAGCATATCTAAGAAATCAACATCCCTGTTACGAGATTCTAGAAGTATGTGCAATGCCACACGGCATACTAAACGGACTACCGGAAAATATTTGCAGGGCCCATGCAATTTTAGCAGACTATCTTGAATTGCGTGTAGAAGGTGAGGCCGAACCTCCGCTCTTACCTTCTGTTGATCGTTATATCAAACACATCCTAAGTATTAAAGACGATCCTAAAAAGCTAATGGCACACATTTATGTACGTCACATGGGAGACCTTGCCGGCGGCCAAATGATTAGTAAACGTGTACCAGGATCTGGAAAGTACTATCAATTTAAAGAAGTAGAAGCACTAAAGACAGCTATACGCGAAAGAATTACAGATGACCTTGCAGAAGAAGCAATTGTTTGTTTCGGATTTGCAAGAGATTTGTTTAAAGAAATGATGACTTTAGTTGAGTACAATGATGAGTAATGTATGGGATACACTAATTGATGTACAACAGCTATTGGAACAATCATTTGACAGAACTGGTAGTGAAATTTTTGAGCCTGGAATGGACCGGTTTAACCAGCCGGGCTGGGTTAATCGTGTCTGGACTAGTGATAGATATCGTCGTGCTCACGTTGATGTGGTGGATGCTCGCGAGAGCAAGGGATTATGGATGATGCATTGTTGCATCTTTCCACACATACACAACCCTGCTCCAATTTACGGTTTTGACGTTATTGCTGGTAAGAACAAGATTACAGGTTGCTTCCATGATTTTAGTCCTGCAGGTGACAGCGAACATCCGCTTATTGATTGGTTTGCTGAAGAAGCACAAAAACTACAATGGAACAAAACTCGCAAACTACCTGAATGGGCAGAACGTATTTTTACAGGTAGTATGATTGCCGCAGGAAACGTACAAGACGAAGCAGAACTTAATCAAATTATTAATCTTGTAAAAAATACTACCGACGTATATCTAAAGGTTGTAGGCGAATCTAACAACAGAGCTACTAATACTAAAGACGCTCAAAACTATTACGCACAGAACCAAAAATTAAATCCGCATACACCTAAAGTTATGGCTAGTTTAGGCTTAAACGAAGACGATATTAAGGTGTTTATTCAGGAATGCCTGTTCCCGGAAATACGCTAAATATTGTACTATGAGAGCAAAACAGTTTCTATCCGAAGCCGCACTGGCTACTAAAACATTTTATATTAAAGATCGCCTACAGAACTTAATAAACCGACTTAAAAAGCCTGGAGAAAAGTTCTTAACTGTAGACGGTGATTCTATTTCTGTTAAAGCAACACCAGAAGAAATTAAGTATCTTATTAATTTGCTAAAAACAAATTACGATGCCCAGGGCACAGTTATTAGCAATAGTAAAATGCTTAATAAGATTGGAGGCATACCTTTATCACAGTTAATGAAGACTAGTGACTTTGGAGGTAAAGCCGGTGTTAGTGCCAGCGGCGAAAGCGAAGGAAGTCCTAATATTGGACCTACAGTAGAAGCTCTTAAATCAATGGCTATTTTTGCTAAATTAATTACACGAGGCAGACCTAATATTACAGCGGAAGATGTACAAAAGGTAGCTTCTATAATGAAAGAACATGCTCAAATAGTTAAAGAAAAAGGAAAAACTGTTGCTACTACTTCTAGTACTTACAGCAGAAAAGTATATGACACATCTAAAAAAGTACAGGATACTATTTCTTTAGATATACGGTTAAGCTCCCCGCCATTCCAACGTGCTGTTGATGTTAGTCCTGCCGATAAAAAAGCATGGGGAACACTTCAAGGTATTGTCAATTATGTCAATACAGAAACCGATCTTGCAAAATACAGCAGATTCTTTTCTTCAAACAATAAAAGAGATCCTGTTAATATTGGAGTTGTTGGTATTAGTGGAGCAAAAGCAGATATCTCTACAACTTATACACAGCCCGATGGTACAGAACGACCATTAAGTCATTTAAGCATGAGTATCAAAGCTGGTAGCTCTATGTACGATCAAGCTAGTGGCATGAACACAGAAGGAAACGAAAAGTTTTTTGAAATCTTAGGTCTTAATCCTCTAGATGCAGCTGATGCAATGCGACATACTAGATTTCAAAGTAAAGTAGATCGAGTTGAAGATACTCCGGAGGCTGCAAAGGCCCGAGTAGAAGCAGTTAAACAAATTTATGAAATTGCAGGAATGCAACTAAAGCAACGCATAGGTCAATTAAATGATCAAGGCGAAGCTGAGTATGTGCATGAATTTTTAGGTAGATTAAAAAATTCAATTCAGGGTGAAGGAAAATTAGTATATGTAAACTTTGATGCAAAAGGAACATATAATAAATTAAATCCACAGCTAATTACAACTTTAGCAAAACATATCGATTTAGATGTAACTGTCGATGCTACTTCTAAAGCAACACCTTACTTATACATTATTGACAAAGTTAGCGGCAAGCCTATTATGCACGCCAGATTAGCAGTTCTTAAATCTGGCAGAATGACACATACCTTTGAATTGGACTATCTATTAGATTTAATTAGAGACTCTAAGAAGAAAACTGAAGTACCACAACCTACACAACAGACAGTAGCACAAAAGGCACCTACAAAGCCATTAGGTAATCCGGCGGCCACTCCATCTAAAGTTCCAACTAAATCTAAAACACAACAACCAGCAACTAAACCTGGTGATCAAATGGGTGCTGATACATTAGATACAGAACCAGAACAAGTTTAATAGCTGTAGATTTATTATCTCCCTATAGTCGTAAATAAATGCACTATAGGGAGATTTTTTATGAGCTGGTATAAAAGACGTCCGACAGTAAAAACACCACCCAAGCCGCAATCGCATCATTATAGTCCTACAACTGAGCGGCTGTTGAAGGAATCAAAAGAAAAGCACGGTCCAAGTAAGACAGAACCTAATAAGAATTAACTGCTAATAGATTCTTTTTTCGCTACCTATAAATAAAATAAGAGGATAATACTGTCTTCTTAGGAGCGCGACAAATGAAAAAAACAATAATAGTAGGACTAATCTCTGGCCTCTTCACCATGGGCACGGGAGCGCAAACAACTAGTACATCTAGTACTACCGATGGCACAACTACCGGTACTACAGGTGTTATTAATCAAAGCACAAGTTTGACTGGTGGGTACTCTTCTACGTCTTTAGTAGATACTAATAGTACATCTAATAGTGTAAGTACCGTTAACACAAATAACGTTAACACTGGCACTATAACTAACAATAATAATACTGTATTAAGTGGTGGAACGACCAATACCAATATTAACACTAATACTAATAACGGTACAATGACCAACAACAATAACAACAATAACGTTATGAGTGGTAGTGTCACGTATACAAACAACAATAACAACGTTAACAGCGGTACACAAACGTTTAACAATAATAACGTTAATACCGGTACTATGACTAACAACAATAATAACGTTAATACTTCTACTAGTACAAGCACTAACGTTAACACTAATAATAATATTAATAGTGGAACAATGACTTATAACAACAATAATGTTAGCTCTAGCACTAGTAATAATACCAACACTAATATTAACACAAGCACCAGTACTAATACAAACTATCAGTACGGTACGATGACCAATATTAATCAAAACACAAACAACAGCACAAGTGTTAATACTAACAACAACGTTAACACCGGTGATATGACTAACCGTAATATTAACACTACTACGGCTACAACAAACAATACTAACACTAATATTAACAGTGGTACAATGACCAACATTAATCAGAATACCAATAATGGTACAATGACTAACATTAATCAAAATACTAATACTAGCACCAATGCTAATACTAACGTTAACCAGAACATCAACAGCGGCGAAATGACTAACCGTAATATCAACGAAAGTACTATTACGCAAAAGGTTATCCAGCCGCCGCCGACAGCTGTTGCACCTGCAATGATGAGCGGTGGTAACCAAGATCTATGTACTACAGGGTCAAGTGGAAGTGTACAGACACAGATCTTTGGTGTTTCTGGAGGTGGTGTAACTCGTGATATGAACTGTGAACGATTAAAGTTATCTAAAACACTATACGATATGGGCATGAAGGTAGCCGCAGTTGCTACTATGTGTCAAGATCGTCGTGTATTCGATGCCATGCTAGCAGCTGGTACACCTTGCCCATACGAAGGTAAGATTGGTGAACAAGCTAAGGCAGCTTGGGAGGCAAATCCAGAAAAATTACCTAAGCCTGACGAAGGAAAAATAGATGACACTTACAAGAAAGTTGGCCTTGGTGCTTTGCTTGGCGTTCTCATTCATAACGCCTTTAAGTAATGCACAAGAGATTGCCGGTACTATAGATCAAACTACCGGCAACTTAATTAACAACAACGCCTGGTCAGGTGTTGGTGCCTACGCACCTGACCCAAATAACTGCTGTAGTAATCCTGCAGGAAGCCAACCTTTATATGATACAAACACTGGCATCATTAAGTTTAGCTATGGTCAGGCAACTGTGCAGCAATCTATTGCAATAAATCAAGCATTGACTGCTGCTGGCTCTGGCATCCAAGTCAAAGGCTACTCGTGGGGCTATGACTTGAGAAATATGAACGGCAAGGGCGGGCAAGGCGGAACTGACTCATTAACTGTTAATACTTGGTTAACAAATAGTTCAGGACAAAGTGTTGCTGGGACAACACACGTTTATAATACACCGTTTGACTGGACTTCGTATGCCGGCACACAGACATTGCCGAGTTCAGTAGTGCCATCTACACTAGGTAATGTTGGGATTAGCTTTACTGGTAGAGACAACGGCTTCTGGGCTGGTTTATATGGACCAGAAGTTCGTAATGTTAGCCTACGAGTAAATTATGGCGTTGATCCTTGTGCTACGAATCCTGCCTACAGTCCGAACTGTGCAGGATTTAACAATGTACTAACTAGTAATAACCTAGTACCTAATCCTAATGCTTATGCCTACGGTGGCAGCACTATTAATAACTCCTATGCAATTAATACAGCATTAGCTAGTGCCGGATCTGGCGCACAGATTCACGGATTTAACTGGGGATATGTTGCTAATGCTAATGGAACTCGTTGTGATTCATATGTATTAGGTCTTGCATTCCTTGGATGTGACGGTTGGGTAACTCCTAGTGCTACTACTAACGTTAACATCACTAGCAGCACAGGCGCAAGTCTATACAATGTGTCACGTACTTACACTAACAGTTATAATACTACAAACTATTCATATTTGTTTCCGACTAGTCAAACTATGAGTACACTAGGTAATTTTAATTTTACTGGCAGTACTAACGACCAAGCATATATTGGTAGTATGTGGAGTACAGCAATTTATACAGTAGATCCTTGTGTAGCTAATCCGCTATATAGTCCTACTTGTTCAGGGTACGGCGCTGCTTATGCTAAGTTATTATCGTCAACGTCTACTACATCGTCCACAAGCACAGCATATGTCGGAGTTAGTAGTACAACTACTAGTTCACAAGTTGAAACAAGCCCTGCAGGTGTAATTGATCAAACTAACCCACAGACAACTACAACTACAGCATCAACATCACTAAGTTCAACTTCATCTAGTTCTACTAGCTCGAGTTCGACTACTACACAAGACACATCACAGCCCACAGCAACAGCTCAAGCGGATGTAGCACAGCCTGCTAGTACAACTCCTGCACCTGCAGGCGGCCCTCCAGCAACTACAACTGCATCAAGTACTAGTACCTCTTCTAGTTCACAGAGCAGCAGTAAAGCAGGACCATCTGCACTAGCTATGTCTGTTGTTAATCAAGCTAAAGAAAGAGATCAGGCAACACAGAGAATGGCAGTACAAAATGCAGCCAAGGCTGTTGAAGCAAGTACACAACAATCAAATGCTGCTACTGCTAGTGCTATTAGTATGGTGCAAGACATGAGTGCTAACAGTGCTACGGCTTCTGCACAGTTTACTAGTCAAGCATCGCAAGCTTCTGTACAAGCAGGACAACAAATGCAACAAGCTCAACAGTCTACAGGACAAACTGCAACAGCACAGACGCAAGCTAGAACAACACAAACGACTCAGCAGGTTCAGACTTATACACAACAACAAGTTACTGTAGAAACTAATTCTTCAGTTACATTAAAAGCACCTACTATAGTAATGGTAGACACTATACAAGCAAGTAGCGGAACTGGACTGTCTATTGGAAGAATTTCTAATTTTGGTTTTAGTTTAAACAGTTCTGCTAATTCTGGAAGTATGCCTGTTGAAACTGCGCCTGCACAAACATACCAATTCCGCACTGATCCAAAGCAGTTCGAAGTTGAAACTCCACAACCACAAGTAGCTAGCTTCGGTGGTGTCGGTAAAGCAGGAAATCCATTATCAGAAATGATGATGCAACAAAGATTTGAGTTGTTACAGGCTAGTATTGATCAACAGAAAGGATCCGTTAATAGAAATGTACAACCAAATGAAGCAGCTGGCGGCGTTGATCTAAGAGCCATGGCCGTTGTACCAGCTGGATTTAATGCATACTCTTTTGTTATGAGAGATGCAGCCTTTTATGAACCTAAAGAAGTTTATAAAAATCAAAGAACAGTGGATAACGTTAGACTGCTGCGAGGCCTAACAGGCGGCAGTGATGCTAAACACAAAGAAATGGTTGACAGCCAATATAAGTGAGGAAACTAAAATGACAGAAGAAATCAAAGATGTAAACGCAAAGATTGATCAAGCTGAAGAGGCTATGAAAAAGTATGCTAGTAAAGATACTGTTATCAGCATTGGCGGTTACGAATTTACACCAGCAAAGCTAATGGTAGCGTTTACTCTAGTAAGCTCTACACTAGGCGGATTATACGGAGTTTTTGAAGTATATAAAGACTACATGGGCATGAAAGACAAAATCGCCAAATATGTAAGTCCGGACTTAACTGAGATTTATAAAAAGTTAGAAGTGTTAGATGCTAACACAGAAAAGATGACAGAGTATACTAGCAGTATTAAAAACGACCTTAAACAAGACGTTCGTAGATTAGAAGGTGTTGTTGAGAACGTTGAACGTTCAAGTAAAACAGATCAACGTTTAACCGATTCCGGAATGAAGGAAATTAAACGAGATGTTGATGCTACATTAAAAGACATCAATCGTGAACTAGTTAAAAGCCAAAAAGAACAGCAAGCAGAAATTAGAGCATTACGTGCAGAAGTTGACAATAAGATTAAACAAGCAATGGATAATCCTTTAGCTAATAAATGAAAATCCTAATGTTGCTTCTGTTAGTTTTAATCCCGGCAGAAGCAGCAAGGATGGAATGTTTTAGATGGGCGTGGTCTGGAGATGTATATAACAGAAAAGTAGTTTGTTTAGAATGGCGAGATAGAGATGCACCAAAGATTGAGAAGAAAAAATAATGGATCCGATTACTCTTGGAATTGCCTTTACAGCCGCACAGCAATCAGTCGGCTATATTAAAAAAGCCATTGCTCTAGGCAAGGACGTTAACAGCCTCTACGGGCAATTTGCCAAGTTCTTTGAAAACAGCGACCAAATCCATTCTGCTAACGCAGAAATGCAGAATAGTAAAAAGATTCTCACCGACGGACAAATTAGAGCATTGTCGATACAGATTGCTATGCAGAGTAAAGCACTACGGGATGCTGAGAAAGATCTTAAAGAAATGTTAATATACACAGGCAACAAAGATGTTTGGGACGAGATGATGGCAGAGCGTGTTCGTATGTATAAAGAACGTGCTAAACTGCAAGCAGACTTAAAAAATGCCAAAATTAAAGCGCAATCGGATCTAATAGACAGAGCTTTAATTTTTATATCATTTGCAGCAATTGCCATCCCATTGTTTGCGTTCTGTTTCCATATGATAGTTCGCGGCAAATAAATAATCTATGGACGATATTTTAGACGCTTATGTTTTAGCGTGGATTCAACTCTATTACTGGCCTTACTTTTTGGCAGGCAATGCAGATAATATCAAAGACATATTGAAAATTAAGCCAATGTGTTTTAGATAACCAAATTTGTTGCAATAAAAGCGCATATATGTTTAAATACAGTATGCGCTATTTTTTAGGACTTTTGTTTGTTGCTTTGATAGGATGGGCTATATGGTTCATCATGGATTGGCACGATAAGCATCCAGATGGCGAGTAAAGAATTGTTGTAATCCCTTCAAAGCGAAGGAGTTCTGGACGAGGGTTCGAATCCCTCCAGGTCCACCATAAGGATATTATATGCAAGACGACGATAATGTTAGAGCAAGGGTTGATGTACAAACTCCTTGGTTTAAACTATTCGTCGATGAGATTAGTTGGAAGGAAGTGCTCGTAGTAGCAATGGTACTTTTGGCAATCGTATATATTGTAAAAGGTTAGTTTCCTTATGTTGGGCCTGCATTTGGTTTCGACAGGGCTAGATAGTAGAGACGGCAACACGGTAGGCGATGACCGTAAATCAAGCAAAACAAAGTAAATGCAACAGCAAATACATTCAAGTACTGGCAAGCTCCAGTTGGCGTTTCAGCAATGAACGACAGCGAGTTTGCCCTAGCTGCCTAAGAAACAGAGTACCGGGGTAGGACTTACCTTGTAAAATAAACAACCATAGGACCTTCGGGTCCTATTTTTTTTGGCTGAATTTCCAATATTTTGTCTCGAACATGTGCGTGTACGCACATGTTTTGTTAGATATTCTGTGTATAATCGTAGGATCATAAATTGAAAGGAAAAATTATGACTACAACAATTACAATCAAAGACAAAGCAGTAAACGCAACATATCAAAACGTCACCGGATTAACTGGCGGCACAGGAACAGGTGCCGCCTTTGATGTTACAAAAACAGACGGAGTTTACTCTGTTGTTTTAGACAGCCTTGCCGCAAGTGCCGGTACTGGTTATGCCGCAGGCGATACTATTACCCTTGCTGGTACAGCCCTAGGCGGTACAGTTGCTAACAACTTAATCGTTACAGTTGCCACAGTTGGCGCCGCAGGAAAGGTTGCTACCTTTGGTGTAGTAGGTACAGGTCGTGTCGGTGACGGAACAATTGACGTGCAAGTTGATGTATCTGGAACAGATGGCATTGATACATATACATTTGGCGGAGCAAGTACAGAGTTTACTGTGACTAAAGCCGAAGACAAAATTACAGCCTCTAGTACATTAGCCACTAACGTTTCTTATACTCTAGCAGACCATGAGCGTGTAGTATTTACAGATAAAGCTATTGCTTATGATGCAAATGGCCGAGCTGGAGATGTTTACGCATTGTTAGCAGCCGCACTCGGTGAGTCCGATGTTACCGCAGAATACGAAGGCATTGGAATCTATCTTGCCGACAATGGGTGGACAAACAAACAACTAGCTACAGCACTGTTGTCTACAGATACATACAAAACAGACGCAGGCGGCGTCAGTGATGAAACGTTTATTAAGCACGTTTATAAAAACGTTATGGGAACAGATGCCACACTTACAGAAGTAACAGCATTAACAAACTGGATGCATGGCAACAACTTTAGCCAAGCAGACGTTCTAGTTACTGCTAGTCAATTAGAAGATTTCGAAACAACTATTGACTTAGTTGGATTAGCTACTACAGGTATCGAATACACACCGTACAGTGCTTGATTGTTAAATCAATAAAAAGGCCCTTGTGGGCCTTTTTTACGCTTGAGCCTCACCCCATCGTAGAATTAAGTTAGTTGCAGTTGATGCCCCTGTAACCTTATAGATGTTAATGGCTAATACGTCTGGACCATTAGGAAATGTTCCTCGGCCTCCAATTGCCGTACTAGTAAGTTCTTTAAGTTCTTCCAGACTTAGTGAATCGGTTGATCCAGGATTACTAATGAACGAGAATACCTGTTCACCAGGTAACGCATATTGAGCGCCGAATGCAAACTTTAATGTAGATGATGCAGTTATAGTTGTGTTAGTTGCTTGCGTAAACGACACTCTATAAACTGTAGTTGCACCAAACGTTCTAACAGTAACACCGTTAACAGATGTACCAGCAGGGAATTGAGTTTGATCAGAAGCAACCCTAGTACCAACTGTTGCTCCAGATGATGTCCAACTTGCACTAGTGAAGAACAACACGCTTGAGTTGGTGTATGAAGCAGCGGTACCTGATGCAGTATTTAGAACTGAAATGTCGTTTCCACTACCGCTAGTTGAAGTACTGTTAGCAACAGCACTCATAACAATCCTAGTATATGCAACAGAGCTAATTGTTATGTAGCTTGGTGTAATACTGCTGATAGTTTGTCCGCCAGTGATATATGTAGCAACACTCAGCACGTCACCGACTGCAATACCTGAACCAGTATAGGCAGCATTAGTGATCAAGAAGTCATTTCGTGCAGTACTTAATGCTGAACCGTATCTAGCTGTCGCCGCTGAAGTCGAAGTAACTGTGATGTTATTTCCAGTTCCTGCAATAGAAGTGTTATTGGCGTTTGAGCTCATTACAACTCTAGCATAAGCAGTTCCGTTAACAGTTGCATAGTTCGAAGTTATACTTGATACTGTTTGTCCGCCAGTAATGTATGTAGTAGCACTTAATACGTCAGTTGCTACTGTAGTAATGCTGCTAGCTTGTGCTTGTGTAATTAAGAAATCTGTTCTAGATGAGCTTAGAGCAGAGTTATATGTAGTTGCAATAGAACTTCCAAACGTAACTGTTGAGTTATTACCTGCGCCGCCGGGGCTTGTACCTGTAGCAGCAGCATTCATAACAATTCTAGTGTAGTCAATACCGTTTAGCTTTATGTAGTTTCTAGTTAAACTAGCAATAGTTCGTGTAACAGTAATATACGTTGCTTGTGTAACAGTGTCACCGACTCTTAGAGGAGTTGTATAGGCATCATATTCTGTTGTTGGGATCAAGAAATCTGTTCTACCACTACTTAAAGCAGAGTTGTATGTTGAGCTTACACCGAATGCAAATGATGTAGCAGTTCCAGTTCTAGTAACTGAACTGAAACTGATAGCAGTTAGTGATTGTGTAACAGGTGCAAAACTCTTAGCGGTCAAGCTAGTTGTAAATGCTCCCTGAACAGTGGCAGTACTTGTAGTTGCACCACCGCCCCATGTAACAGAACCACCTGATGCAATTTGTGCAAAGCTAGGCTGTCCACCTGTCGCTGCTGAATTTAATCCAGTCCATGTAATCTTTGTAGGATCTTCTGGATAGTTGCTTGGGTTTAGAATACCTTCAATAACAATACCACCTGCATTGTTAGGAGTTGCGCCTGCCCATGTTAAGTTAACACCATAAGTTCCACTTGCTCCAGTGCCGCTAGTAAATGTAGGTGCTGTAGAACTAAAAGTTCCTGTGCTAGTAGCTTGATACCAGTTTTTAACTCCGCTACTCGTATAATTATAATAACTACCACTAGTTGCTGCACCGCCGCTTGACCATTCGTTACCTACAAATGGGTCTGAAGAATCTACACTATTTGAAACTACAGAAATACTCTGTAGCAACAACTGCGCTCTGTTAAGTAATTCTTTTTCTCCAAGGTCGCCAGTTTGTGCATTTGAAACACTAGGTGCTAAACGAATTAAGAAAGCAGTATTTTTATCAACACTGGCAGTAACAGCAGTAGCCGCATAGTTAAAGATGTAACCACGATCACTGTCAAACTGACCGTCTATCATAAACGCACTACCCCAGTGACTAATAATAGGTGTGATTGTGTTTGACACAAGAACTATACCGGTTCCTGTACTATGAGAACTTGCAACACTTCCATTAAACGTTCGTTGGGCACCAGCAACAAATTGTGTTAGATTTGCAGCACGTACACATCCTGTCAGTGATGTTCCTGTATTGCCGGTATATCGAATTAGTTCGTTATCTACCAGTATAGTACCTGCGTTAGGGAAATAGAAACCATTAGCAATAGGTAATGTAGTTGTAGAAGAATCAACTAAGCTAGTTAGTTTAGTTTTTGCACCTTCGTTAATAACTTCATAGCGAACAGGTTGGTTACCAGTACGCATATAAGCTTCTGTGTTTACGTTGCTGTTACGGAAACGGTGACACCAAATATAGTTACCGTCTGGACCACGTAACATAAAGTCAACGAACCCAGCGCCGTACCATGTGTGCTGAATACCAATCATCTGCATTTTGCAGATATCTATGTTATAACCGCTAGGACCAGATCCATTACACGGATCTAAATTCCATTCTTCTTGCGGAACAATTAGGTCGACTGTTTTACAAATCTTAGCACTAGAAATATCGGTTACACCTCTAAAGTCGGGCGCAACAGTCATAGTAGTGTCATCTGTAATATTTGTAACAACGTGTGTCATTCCTCGAATAACAATTCTATCACCTGCTGTTAATTGTTGTGTAAATCGAGTATTAGTACCTGTTAGTAAGTTTGAGTTAGCTGCGATAGATATAACACCTGCAATTTGGAAAGTACTAGATCGTCTTACAACTGCTAGTTTTCTGCCGTCATATTGCCAGAACATTCCGTTTTGATCATCAAAGATACCAGCACGAACAGTCGAACCGTGCCAGTTTCTAACACTCATGTAACAAGGACTATCGAGAACCGCAGTAGTCGATCCTAATGCTTGGTAAGCAATAACACTAAATGTTCTTTCGTCTGTAATATCACTAACTGTATATACACCGTTATAGCCTGATGTTTGTACACCGTTAATTGTTATTTGAGCACCAATTTGGCAACCGTGGTCCGTGTCATCTGTTGCAACTGTAATAACACTGCCAATTGTTAGGCCAGATGCTGATATTGATTTAATATCATAGCTAGGAGCAAACAATGCACCTGTGTTGTACATAACGCCCTTACCAGATTGGTAACGAATATACTTCTTACTCATACGAATTGCTTGTCCTCCGTGAGCAGGACCGCCAGTACCTAATTGTACACCACCGTCAAACGGTCTATGAATAAAGAAGCTGTCTGGTCTAGAGTATACAACTCCAGCTAATGTATTATCAATGGCTCCGATAGCTCTAGCAGTATATCTAAGTGTAGTAGCTGTTGGAACAGATTCGCAATAGAACGCACCTGCTGCAAGTTGAGCATTTGTGCCGCTGCTGGTTATTTGAACAGTAATAGCGTCGCCTGGCACAAATCCGTGAGCAGTTAAGAACGAAGCTTCAATGGTAGAAATAGCACCATAAGTAATGCCAGTGTTTCCGCTAGCAATTTCGCTTGTGGTCACAGCGTTCATTGTAAATGCACTGATAAAGTCTTTGCTCGGTGCAGTGATAGGGGTACCAGCAGTGCTAACTGATTGAATGATACCTCCGGTATTTACTGTGCCAATATCAACTGTTGCCTGCTGAGATACAGTACCTACTCTAAAGGAAGCGTTGCTGTTACCTGTAGATATGACAATAATATCGTTAGCCTGATAATTGCTACCAGGGTTATTAATGCCGATAGTTAGTACAGCACCGTTTGTTGCAGAGTTAATATCTAATATAGCATTAGTTGTTCCGCCACTAATAATAACTCTATCACCGACTACATAACCAAGGCCGCCATTAACAACCGTTGCGCTAGTAACTACACCGCCAATAGTAGTAATAGATACAGTCAATCCAGTTCCTGTAACAGCAGTTACGTTTTGAATTTGAATAGTTGCATTTCCACCACCGCCAGAAATAGTAATAGTGTTACCAGCAGTATATCCACTACCTGCACTGGCAATGCTTACTGCACTAATACCACCAGCACCGTCATCTGTAATATTAACTCTTAGTCCTGTACCTGTTCCGCCCGTCGTTGCAACGTTACTAGCAGAAGTATAACCTGTACCTGCAACAAGGCTTGCATTGTTGAGTGCTTCAACAGCACCGCTTAGTCCGGTTGTAGCAGAAATTCCGTCAGAGTAACCTGTGCCACCATTAAAAATTCCCACGTTACTAACAACACCAATTGACTCGGTAGTAATATTAACTGTTAGCCCTGTGCCGTTGCCTCCTGTAGTCGCAACGTTGTTGCCAGAAGTATAGCCACTACCAGGACTTAGTGTTGCACCTAGTGTAAGAGCTCTACCTAATGTTTGTACTACTGATACTGCTGTTCCTGCAATATAATTTTGTCCAGGGCTGTTAACAACTGCACTAGTAATAACTCCGTTCGTGTCTGCTATAATATCAAGCGTTAGACCTGTGCCACCTGTACCTGTCGAAGTTGCTACGTTATTTGAAGTAGTATAACCAAGTCCTCCAGATAGGCTAGCTAAGTTTAAAGAGTTAACTGTATCTCTATTTGAAGCTGAAACAACAGTAATAGTGGCATTATTAGTTGGACTTGTACCTCCAAGTTGTGTGCCATTAACAGTAATAGTATCTCCTGCTGCATATGAGTTACCTGGGGAAGTAACTGAAGTTAAGTAGGTAGAACTTGAACGAGAAACAGTAAATGTTGCACCAGAACCAGAACCTGTAGTTGCATCTTGTGTAACTCCGGTATATGATTCATTTGTTCCAACTATTGCACTGGTTAGTGCGTCACCTAAACTTACAGTGTTTCCGGTAACATCTGTGACTGCACAAGAGACTCCGTCTCCTCTATTGAATACTAGGCCGGGAGTAATACCTGCTGTACTGTTAACAATAATACTAGTAGCGCCAATGGCAGCATTAGTTGTTAATGTTGTAGAAGCTGCAACGCCGCCAGTGCCAGTTACCGCAGTAATCTGTGTACCTGTAGTAATACCTGCTCCAGTTAATGGAGCGCCTACTGGAGGTGCTGAACCACTAAAGCCGATAATATCTTTTCCAGCTGCTGTAATTAAACTTGTAGTAATAGTACCGCTCGAACCAGAGGATACTACGTTAAAGCTAGGAACACCTACAGCAGATCCTGTATAAAACGCTGCTTTACGTAATTGCGTATATGTGCTAGACAACTGTTGTCCGTTAGTAGAACCAACTTTTGATTTAGCATAATAAGTAAAAGTTGTAGCACTAGGTACACTTGCTACTAAGAAACTTCCTTCTGCACGGCTAAATCCAAGAACAGAGTTTGCAAGAGCTTTAATTGTAAATGGAGTTCCAACTGTTAGGCCGTGTGCATTAAGAGAAGTTACTGTAATTAAACTTGAACCAGAATTGCTAGTACCAGTACTAGCATCAGTTACTACGTTAACAACTTGAATATCACTGCCTGGAATTTCGTAAACTGATGGGTAGTTACGCATTAATCCAATAGCTTGCCACTTAGTTGGCTGTAGTCCGTATTCAAAGTCAGCATCAAGCATACTCTGTGGGATACCAACTTTAGTACGCTCCATAGCATCTCTTGCAGACTCATTTAGTCTAATTGCTTGTTCTTTAGCTTCTACGAAAATTTGTAAGGCATCAGTAACCATCATTCCGCTAGTATCAGTATCAAGAACAATAGTTGTTATCTTTTCGTTACCGTAGAGTGCTCCTGGGAAGTCGCTATCATAGTTTTCGCTATAGGTTAAATCGGCAGCAACGGTTGGATCTGCAAAGTTATAAATGATAGTATTTCTTGTAGTGTTTGTAATTAACAAGATATCTTTTAATTTATAATAACCAGGGAATTTAATATATCCTCTATTAGAAATAACTTCTGGAAGAAAATCAAGTCCTCCCTCAATGACGTCAATAATAGTATCACTAAGTGATTCTAGTTTTAACTTTCCAGCACCTTCGGCTGTAATTGCTAGATCTATAACTTGATCAACTGTAGTCTGCAATGAGCTGTAGGCAACGTTTTCTAAAATAAAGTTTTGGATTAGACCCTTGATAAAGGTATGGGCAGCAACTTCCGGTGACCTATCTCCGTCAACTTGAGGTATTCCGTTTTCAAAATACTTACTAGCATTATTAACTGTCTGCCAGTTTCCGCCTTTTCTTAGATCACTAATAAATCCTTCTAACACATAACTAATGTCCCTTCGACATTTTTCTGCATTGTATGTGTAGTAAATAAATGGGACAATGTTATTTTCAACATTGTACGCAATATAAGCAATTGTTTCTTCTTGAATGAACTTTTTGTTTGCTTCTAACAATGCATAGGTGTTTGGATACAAATTAGTATCTGGAACAACAACCCCAGGTACAAATTTATAATTCGATATTTGCTTTTTTGCCATTTACTATTTCCTTGGTCAGCTTAATGCTATTGACATTGCGATTGCTCTTGTATCAACATATTTCTTATTTGTTGCATGAGTAGTTGATGTAGGTAGTGCTGACACTACAAAATTACTATTAGTTGTAACATCACCGGTAACTGTAGCAGTCCCACTCACTGTTACTTCTGTTAATGTGCCTACAGTAGTTATATTAGAACTGCCAACCCATGTGCTCAATGCGGTATTTTCTACGTTTCCTAATCCAACTGCTTCTGCGGTTACACCAGTAACAGTTCCTGTAAAGGTAGGATTATCTGAATCTGCTTTTGTGCTTAACTCTGTATCAACATATGTTTTAACAGAGTACACTGTTGGAACTACTTCTGTAGAATTAGCGTCGTCTAACAATTCATTATTAACAAATGCTGTTACTGCTATGCCGTCTACTAGAGCAACGCTGGCAAATCCCGTAATAGTTGCAGAGTCTTGACCGTCAACACTGTTGGTTAAAGACAGATTAGATGTAGTAAGTGTGCCGGTTCCTACATCAAATGTTAAGGCTGCGTCTGCACCAAATAATCCGTTATTATTAAATTGAACTTCGGTATTGAGGCCAGCTGGATCTGTGGTTCCGCCTCCGCCGCCACCAACTGATACAGTAGCCCAAGTAAGAGTGCCTAGACCGTTAGTAGTTAAAACTTGTCCTGCTGTGCCGTCCTGTCCAGGAAGTTGATATGTAACATCGGCCGAAAGATTGGCAGGAGCCCTTAGTCCTACAAAGTTACTATTGTCAGTATCATATAATCGTAATCTGTTGTTGCCTCTAATAGCAACTGGTCCTGTATTAACGGTTAAGCCGGTGGTTGCTGTTAACGTTCCTGTAACCGTGCTGTTACCAGTAATACTTGCTCCACCTGAAGTAACAGATAAACTTGAACTAGTTATTGAACTGCTAACATGAAGCGCACCGCCTATACCTGCACCTCCACTAACAATTAGAGCACCTGTATTTGAAGTTGTGCTAGCTGTTGAACTAAGAATACGTAGAGCGTTTGATATATCTCCGCCGTTAAATGTACTAGTTAGAGTAAACGGTTCCCATAAGTTAAATGTATCATTGTAGTAAAGAACTTGTCCGCCTACAACACCTGTTACATTAACATCAGATAGGCTGTTAAGGTCCCCACTAGGAGGCTTTAAATTCCACGCCGTTCCGTCCCAGATCCATGTACTAGAACCTGAGGTAAAATTGTCGTTTGTGGAAGGATTGCTAGGAAAATTTATGGCCATAATCGTGTATTTTTATATATTTAGCTTAGGGTATACTGCACTAATCTACTAGTTAACTCGGACGACCTACAGTTTGTATCAGGTTTAATGTACTAGCTGTAACAGTTAAAGCTGTTGTAGGAACCGTATAAGTAGACGATGTTAATAGGCTATAAACATCAGATGAGCTAACTCTTAAATCGTCTATGTAATAGGGTGCATATCCCCCGTATAAACTATCTTTAAAACTAAC
>JACCEB012133630.1_pt1 | contig 55552 bp, 97 predicted proteins | sample 7454761 | NCBI WGS metagenome assembly JACCEB01 (sample SAMN15323454, study PRJNA562643) | freshwater metagenome | isolation source: river surface water | place: USA:Blue River Watershed | collected 2017-08-18
GAATTTGATGCGTTTCAGGAACAGTTTGTTAAAGGTGCTTCTCGTTTTATTAGTCCTAATCAGGGTCGTGATTTATGGCACGACTTTGATGCGCATGCGGGATATTCGTTCAACAAGAGTCATGCGGTTGCTTATTCTACGCTCTCGTATTGGACGGCATGGTTAAAGTATTACTATCCAATTGAGTTTATGTACTCATTATTAAAAAATGAAAGGGACAAAGATGCACGAACTGAATATCTTATTGAAGCGAAAAGAATGGGGATTAGCATTAAGTTACCTCACATTAACGATTCGGATATTGATTTTAAAATTGAGGGCAAAGGTATTCGGTTTGGACTCTCGGGGATCAAGTTTATCTCTGATAAGATTGCAGAACGCTATATATCAGCACGACCTTTTAAGTCTTTTGAGGCACTTAGAGATTTCACGTTTACGAAAGGAAATGGAGTAAACAGTAGAGCGTTAGAGGCATTAAGAATTATTGGTGCTGCTACTTTCCCAGATAATCCACGAAATGATAATGAGATTCGTGAAAATCTTTATGAGTATTTAGGTCTACCAGAATTTACACAAACAGTTCCATCACACTATCACGCCTTTATTAATCCAGTAGAAGATTTTGAAGAAAAGGGATCGTTTATTCTTATGGGAATGGTTAAAGGCATTAAGCGTGGCAAGGGTTGGTCTCGTGTTGAGATATTAGATAAAACAGGAAGCATAGGTGTATTTGATGAAGAGCAAACTACAATTGAGGCTGGACGAAGTTATATTGCACTCTGTTCTGATAATAGAATTGTTAGCGCTATTCCTGTGGACGAAATAAAAAACTCAGATGCTGCATTAATTAAATTTTTAAATTATAGAATGCTTCCATACAAAGACGATGAGTTATTTGTGGTATCATTTAAACCTAGAATAACGAAAGCAGGAAAGAAAATGGCATCGCTGACTCTAGCAGATACATCTAGAGAACTTCATCCAGTAACAGTATTTCCTACTGCCTTTGCTAAGGCATATATGAAGATTGAAGAAGGCCATGCGTATAAATTTGAATTAGGTAAAACTAAAGACGGTACAGTAATATTGGAGGATATAAATGTCGGTTAGTGTAGAAGATGTATTAGCACAATTAAGTCCAAGCATTCGTAAAAGACTTGGAACTGGAGAAGGTATAAAACTTGAATATCAAAAGACGCCGAGTTATGGACTTAATCGTGCCCTTAATGGTGGTTTGCCGTATGGTAGACAGGTGCTTATTTGGGGTAGTAAGTCAAGTGCTAAGTCTTCACTATGTCTTCAAACCATTGCATTGGCGCAAGAAGAAGGCAAGGTTTGTGCTTGGATAGATGCAGAAATGTCTTATTCTGAAGAATGGGCAAAAAATTTAGGCGTAGACACAAGTAAATTGATTTATTCTCAGGCTCGTACTATTAATGAAATGGTAGAAGTTGGTGTAGGATTAATGGAAGCAGGAGTAGATTTAATAGTTATAGATAGTATTACTTCATTGTTGCCTGCAATTTATTTTGAAAAAGATTCTGATGAACTGAAAGCATTAGAAAATACAAAACAAATTGGTGCAGAGTCTAGAGACTTTAGTAATGCTTGGAAAATGCTTAACTATGCCAATAATAAAGTTAAGCCAACACTATTAATATTAATTTCACAATCAAGAAATAATATTAATGCAATGTATACAAGCCAGCAACCATCTGGTGGTCAGGCTACAAAATTTTATTCATCTACTGTAGTAAAACTTTTTTCATCTGAATCAGAAAATCAGGCTCTGAAAGGAAAGATATATGTTGGCGACAAGGCTATTGAAGAAAAAGTTGGTAGAAAAATTAGATGGGAATTACAGTTTAGTAAAACTAGTCCTGCTTTTCAGTCTGGTGAATATGATTTCTATTTTAGAGGCAGTAATTTGGGTATTGACAGCGTCGCTGATCTTGTTGATACTGCTGAAATGGTTGGGATAGTAGAAAGAACAGGTGCTTGGTATTTATTACCAGATGGCACTAAGGTTCAAGGTAGAGAAGGTTTTATTAATAGGGTACGAGAGGATCTTGATCTACAAAATATGATTAAGAATAAACTTAGTGTCTAGATATACTGTTTATGAAGGTAAGTTTCCTTGTAAAACATGCAAACAAGAAGTAAAAACAATTAGGCTTTATGCAGAAACTGGAATGGCAACATGGATGTGTTCAGAAAAACATTTGTCAGAGTGCAAACTATTCCATGTAGGATATAAAAAGAAAAAGGATTATGAGCGAGAAGAACGAAAGTAAAAGAATTGGTGCTAAACAGCACAAAAATTCTGGTAGAAATACTAAAAAAGGCGATGCCACCTGGAAAAATTTTACTGTAGATTTTAAAGAAAACTCAAAGTCTTTTTCATTAAACCAAGATGTTTGGGCTAAGGCCACCACTGACGCAATAAGAAATGGAAATGATCCAGCAATTATTATAGTGCTTGGAGAAGGAAATAAAAAGATAAGACTTGCAGTTATAGAGTTAAACATTTTAGAAGAATTAATTGATAAGGTATAATAGATATATGAGTCTAATCAGAACTGATATTTTTTCAAAAGAGCATATTGAAAAAATATATGATGCTATAGATAAAGAATTTTCCACAAGGGAGCAAATTGACTGGTACGATTCAAAAACAGGACATGCTTACCCAAGCGATAAAAAGTTTATTGCAATTAAAAAAGAACTTCTTTCTAGATTAGATATTGATAAATTTACGCTTCCAGATGAAATCCTTTCTGTGGCCAAAGATTGTGCTATTGATATCTGTAATCAACTTGGAGTTGAATTTGGCAATATAGGTGGGGCAACCTATGTTGAATATAATCCAAAATATAGCGATGACGGCAGCCCATATTTAAACCCACACAAAGATCATCCAGGTGCATCAGACTTTGTTTTAGACTATCAATTAGATTCAAATATAGAATGGCCAGTAGCAGTAAATAAAGATATTTATTCTTTGTCAAATAATAGTGCACTTGGAATTATAACTACAAAAAATTACCATTGGAGACCAAAAAGACAGTGGAACGACGGTGAGTATGTTAAAATGATATTTTTTCATATTACATTAAAAAATAAAAATATAGAAGATTGCAGTTATACTGCTGAAGAAATTTGGGAATTTGCAGAACAATATAATGGAGGAAAAAATGAAACACGATGAAAGTAATGTAATACTAGATGACATATTGAATCAGGATGGTATCAATTCTGTTCGTGCGTCTATATCTAGAAGTTTTGGCGGTAACTTTGTTCAAGAACATTGTCAGGCAAATCTATTTATACAATTAGAGGATGCAGTAGCAGAAAAATTTACAAGATTAGCAAGGCAGGTTAGTGGCAATAACAATCTTGTCCTAACAGAGCATTGTTTTGCAAGATATGAAAATGTTACAAGTAATTGTGGAAAATTTCATTTCAAGCCATCCTTATTTCCACACTATGATGAAACATTTAAGGAACCAAGATTTACCTTTGATTATCAGTTAAGTTCTAATATTAGTTGGCCAATAGTCGTTGAGCCAGATAAAGAATTTACTCTTAAGGATAATCAGGCAATCACCTTTAGCGGAACTCATCAAGTACACTGGAGAAAGCCAACTCTATTTAAAGATGGTGATTTTGTAGAAATGATATTCTGTCATTTCTCAGACCCAACATCTGGACCTAAAGAGCCAGACCTTAATGAAAGAATGGATAAGAAGGTAGAAGAATATCGTAAAGCATATTTTGAAGCAGGAGGTTGGACAAATGGCTCAGATTCATGATTATTTAACTGGCTTTGATAAATATAATAAGCCACTTCCATTTTATGTAGATAATCTATTTAATGAAGATCAAAAAAATAGAATTATGTCTATTATACAAGAAAACAGAAAGTTAGAACCATTTGTCATTGGTGATAGAATTGAAGATGGATACATTAGAACTGGAACATTTAAAAGTAGGTTTCAGCCAAAAATAGCAAAAAATATGTCACGTGTTTTAATTGAGTTTGATATGCCAGAAGATTGTGAAGCAATATTAGATGAAATTGCTAAACCATTACACAAGGATCCAATAGCGCTATGCCACTGGAACTATATAGATTATAATTTAAAATATGGATATGGAGATAATAGTCCAGCATTGCCTCCGCATCTAGATGCAGATGAAAATCTTGTCACCATTAACTACTGTCCAGATACTAATATTGAGTGGGATTTATATGTTGGTAATTGGAATGATACTGCTAACTTCACAAGGTATACTCTTGGGCCAGGCCAAACTATAGTATTTAGCGCAGTAAATCAAATTCACTGGAGGCCTAAGCGTAAGTTTAAAGAGGGTGAGTTTTGTGAAATTATTAGCATGGACTATTGTCCAGTTACTAGTTATAGATTTAATGGAGAAGAAAATCCAATAGATCCAGAAAAATATCCTGATAAAAGAAAAGAATATTTAACTAAACTACAGTCAAGAGAAGACATGCAGGCTGCATTTAGGTTGTGGGCTGAAGATGGAATTAAAGACGGTATTCCGACAGAATCGATGGGATGATGGAACAACAACAAAGTACTTTAGAAATGATTAATGGTCTTTCTGAAATTGCAGAGTATATGGAAGATGAAGAGTTTTCTGTTGCATTAACCACAATAGCAAAACTAATATTAAAACCAGACATTCCTATGAATGTTGCAACATTAGAGATAGTAAGGCTTCAGGCTATATCTTCTAAAATGGCATTACGTGCAACATGGATGGCTAATGTGGACAAGTCTAATAGAGGCAAAAAGAATCTGTATTATACTGCTGCCGAATCGATTAATAATCTTGTTTCTGCACTTAAATATATAACTAGATGACATCTGATATAATTAATATAACAAAGGATAAAAATGAAAAATTTATTAAAAGAAGTAATGATAAAAGATTCTAAAAAAAATAAAAAGTCTGGTCAGATAGAGGATACATCTTTTATTGATGGACTTTCTGAAAAAATAGAGTCTGGTTATTTAGCACAAACAAAGCCAAAGTTTACAAAGAAAAGTAATTTTTCAGCATCTGGAATAACATACGGTGCTGGAGAATGTCCTAGATATTGGTATATGATGTTTGATGGTGCTCCAGCGTTTGACGACTCAACAGCACGTGGAGTCGCAAATAGAAATAATGGAACTTTAGGACATCAAAGAATTCAGCAGGCAATAGAACTATCTGGATTGCTTGATACAGAAATGGTGATGGATCCATTACCAAGAAAATATAATAAGCAAGAACATCCATCAATGGAGTTTAGGGTTAAAACAGAAGATCCGCCATTCGATGGCTACGGAGATGTTATGCTTAATATCAATAACGAAAGAGTTATTGGTGAAATAAAAACAATAAGTAATGAAGGTTTCGAATATAAAAAGAATAGTAGAAAGTCTAAGATGGGACATCTTATGCAACTATTAATTTATATGCGAGTATGGAAAATTGACAAGGGCGTAATGATTTATGAAAATAAAAATAATCATGAACTATTAACTTTGCCAGTTGTAATGAACGATCATTTCCGTCGGTGGGTAGACCAGGCATTTGATTGGATGAGAGATGTATATGCGAGTTGGAAAAAGCAGGAGTTGCCACAAAAACCCTACAGAGCCAACTCAAAAATATGTAAGGTTTGTCCAATTCAAAAAGCATGTGCTGAAGCAGAGACAGGGGTAATTAAAATTAAGCCTCTGGAGTTGCTAGAAGATGAAAAGTTGTAACTGGTGCGATCATACATTTGAGCCAACTGTTTCTTATCAGGTTTATTGTTCTCCAGAATGCAGGGAATCTGCAACAAAAGAAAAAATAAGTCAAAGGTATATACAAACAAGAAGGCAAAAAAGAAAAGGGAAAAATAGAATATGCAAAGAATGTGGATCTAAACTATCTATATACAATGATGATTCTTTATGTAATAAATGTTCTATTAATCCAAATGATGTAAAAAAAGCAATCAAACAAATTAAAGGAATGTCAAATGACCAAAGCAAAAGAAACAGATAGATATTTTAGATCAGATTTATCTAAACAGCCTGGAATCATTTGTGCCATTGATGCAAGTACAACTAGTTTAGCCTTTACCATTTATTCCTATAAAAATTTATCAGATCATGGCAAAATTATTTTTGAAGGTAAAGATATTTATCAAAAAGTAATTGATGCAAATAAAAAAACTAAGGCCTTGTTTGATTATTATAATCTTGTAGAGGCTATTATTATTGAGCATACTGTCTTTATGAATTCTCCTAAAACTGCAGCAGATCTCGCTCTTGTTCAGGGTGCAATTATAGGGGGTGCAGGATTGGCAGGGATTAATCTAGTAGGCAAGGTGTCACCAATAACATGGCAATCCTATCTGGGTAACAAAAAACTAACTAAAGAAGAACAACTACAAATTAGGTCTGTAAATCCAGGAAAGTCCTTATCTTGGTATAAAACCTATGAAAGAGATTTTAGAAAACAAAGGACAATAAAATTATTAGATGTTATTTATGATAGAAAAATAGAAGACAATGATGTTGCAGACTCAGCAGGAATAGGACATTGGGCTATTAATAATTGGGATAAGGCGGTTTGACAGGAGAGATTATGGGTGCTAAACTATATACAAATGAATTATGGCTTAAGAAAAGATTTCATATTGACAAGAAGTCTCCAGAGGCTATAGCAAAGGAGTGTGGATGTACAGTGGAAACTATATATGTATATCTTGCTAAATTTGGGTTAAGGAAGTCAAAACGATGAAGCCAATATTTGAAGACTCTAAAAACTTTAATTGCCAAGACCTATATTTACTTACAGTAGGAACATCTGCTGGAAGGGAAATTTACGACTCTTGCCATGAAATTGCACACCTATTAATAAAAAAGAACATAGCATATGGAAACTCTGCACTTGAGCCAGTTCGTGTTTTTAGTAAGGCAAATGCAAGAGAGCAACTTCATGTTCGCATTGATGACAAATTGAGTCGCATAATGCGTGGCACAGAATACGTTGGAGACAATGATATTGATGATTTAATAGGATATCTTATATTACTTAAAATTGCAAAGTCTAAAGAGTTAGAAAAAATGGAGGCATATGGATATGTCGACTGAAGAAGATTTAATAAAACATTTAGATGAAATTAATATTGTAGTTGGAGAATATCTAAAAGGAAATGATGCTACCAAAATATCTAAAGATCTTGCAATACCACGAACTCGTGTAGTTCAACACATTAATGAATGGAAAGTTATGGCTTCTGCCAATGATGCCATTCGTGCTCGTGCAAAAGAAGCATTGGCTGCTGCTGATACACATTATAATAAGTTAATTACAAAATCATACGAGGTTATTGATGAGGCTAGTTTAACAAATAATCTTAGTGCAAAAACGGCTGCTATTAAATTAGTTATGGATATTGAATCCAAAAGAATGGATATGTTACAAAAAGCAGGTCTATTAGAAAATAAAGAACTTGCAGAAGAAATGTTAGAAATAGAAAAAAGACAAGAAGTTTTAATGGGAATTTTAAAAGACATTGCTGCTGAATATCCAGATGTAAGAGATGATATTATGCGTAGGCTTTCAGACATTGCCAAAAAGGATGAAGTGATTACAATTGTCCATGATGTTTGATGATTTTCTTGAAGCGCTTGCAGATAACCATTTTGAAGAAACTCCAGTAGATGTAAAGACATTTGTTGAGTCTCCAGACTATTTAGGACAACCACCATTATCAGAAAGTCAATATGATATTGTCCAGGCAATGAGTCAGATATATCGCAAAGAAGATTTACAAAGAATAATGGGAGAAAAAGAAGGTTCTGAATATTACGATAAATATACCAAAAACGAAATTATTCTTCAACTTGGTAAGGGTAGTGGAAAAGACTTTACTTCTACTGTTGCTTGTGCTTACATTGTGTATAAGTTGTTATGCCTTAAGGATCCAGCCAGATATTTTGGAAAACCTTCTGGGGATGCCATAGATCTTATCAATGTTGCTATTAACGCACAACAAGCCAAGAACGTTTTCTTTAAAGGTTTTACAACTAAGATTGAGAAGTCACCTTGGTTTGCTGGTAAATATGAAGCAAAAGTTTCATCTATTAGTTTTAATAAGTCTGTTACAGTTTATTCTGGACACTCTGAAAAAGAATCTCATGAAGGTTTAAATCTTTTACTTGCAGTTCTTGATGAGATCTCTGGCTTTGCAACAGAACTACAGAGTGGAAATGAACAGGGTAAGACAGCAGATAATATATATAAGGCTTTCCGTGGTTCTGTAGATTCTAGATTCCCAGATTTAGGCAAAGTAGTTCTTCTTTCATTCCCAAGATTTAATGGAGATTTTATTTCTGAAAGATATGATTCTGTTATTGCAGAAAAAGAAATAATAACCAAAACCCATAGATTTATTATTAATCCATTATTACCAGAAGATAGTGCAGACAATTGGTTTGAAATTAGTTGGGACTATGATGAAATTAAATCATATAAGTATCCTGGAGTATTTGCTTTAAAGAGAGCAACTTGGGAAGTTAATCCAACAAGAAAAGTTGATGATTTTAAAATTGCATTTATGACTGATTTGGGTGATGCAATGATGCGTTTTGCCTGTGTTCCGACATATGCTTCAGATGCCTTTTTTAAACAAGCAGACAAGGTGAGGGCATGTATGAGTATTAGAAATCCTTTAGATAGTTTCAGAAGATTTGAAGCAAACTTTAAGCCAGATCCAGAAAAGACTTATTATGTTCATGCTGACCTTGCACAAAAACATGATAAGTGTGCAGTAGCAATTGCACATGTCGAAAAGTGGGTAAATGTTCAAGTAATTAAAGACTATGAGCAGATCTCTCCAGTAGTAGTTGTAGACGCTGTAGCGTGGTGGGAGCCAAAAGTGGAAGGTCCAGTAAATCTATCTGAGGTAAAGCAGTGGATACAAAATCTACGCAGGCTTGGATTTAATATTGGATTAGTTACATTTGACCGTTGGCAATCATTTGATATTCAGAATGAACTACAGGCGGTAGGAATGAGAACAGAAACCGTATCTGTAGCAAAGAAACATTATGAAGATATGGCAATGCTAGTATACGAAGAGCGATTGGTTATGCCTTCTATTGAGTTATTATTTGAAGAATTAACAGAATTAAAAATAACAAAGACAGATAAAGTTGATCATCCTAGAAAATTATCTAAAGATTTAGCAGACGCAGTTTGTGGCTCTATTTTTGGAGCAATATCATACACACCAAGGGATCAAAACCTTGAAGTAGAGATTCACACATTTAAGGATAAACCCCGCAGAGTTGACACGCTTCCTGAGAACGTGATACAATATAAACCTAGTCAAATAGAAGACATAGAAAACTATTTGGATAGATTAAAAACAATATAAATAAAATGAATAATAAAAGGAGAAAAATGAATTCATTTAAGAAGATCGCTCTTGCCGTGGTTGCAGCCATGACATTGGGCACACTCGTAGTGACACCTGCAAGTGCCAATACCGTTTCTGTAGACGTAACAACAGAAATTTCTGGCGCAGGTACTGCAGCCTCACCATTCACAGTTAAGGTTCCATCTGATAACGTAGTAAGCGTTGCAGACACCACAACTGTAACAAACAACGAAGCATTGCTTCTTACTGCAACTGTAGTTGCTGGAACACCAGTAACATTTACAGCAGTAGGCGCAAACACTCGCCTCGTCTCTGCAATTGGTTCAACAGTTAATGCATCTGCTGGATCCTCATCAATCACAGTCACACCTGCTTCAACAACAGCGACTGTCTATGCATATACAACTACAACTGCTGCTTCTGCTGTTACAGTTTCTGTAACTGGTGCAGCAACAACACTATATCTTAAGGGTGTTGCAGGTCCTGCATATGATCTTAAGATGTCAATTCCTGCTTCAGGAAACATTTCTGGTAAGGTAACTGCAACTCTTGATGTTGCTGATATCTTTGGAAACGCTGTTGCTGATACAGTAACAGTAACTACTCTTGGTGGCGCAACTGCTGGAACAGTAACTGCTGATGCTCTTGTAACAGGTCGTTACACATCAGAAATTTCTCTTCCTGCAACTGCTGGAACCGTTGCCGTTGGTGCATCTATTACAGCACCTACATCAGTTCCAACAATTAAGTTGGCTACAACTTCACAAACTGCAATCGTAACAGTTTCAGATCTTGCTGGAGCACTCGCAACTGCTAATGCTGCACTCGCTGCTGAAAAGGCTGCTCGTGCTGCAGATGCAACCGTTGCTGCTGCTGCTCTTGCTGCTGCTGTAAAGGCAGAACAAGATAAGGCTGCTCTTGCAAAGGCTACTGCTGATGCAGAACTTCTTTCGCTAAAAGCAGAAGTTGTAACACTTAAGGCTGATGCAGTAACTGCTAAGGTTGCTGCTGACAAGGCTCTTGCTGATGCAAAGGCTGCTGCAGATAAGGCTGCTATTGATGCAAAGGTAGAACTTGATAAGGTAAAGGCAGACAATGCTGCTGCACTTGCTGCAATCAAGAAGGCATTCAATTCTCTTGCTGCAAAATGGAACAAGGCTAATCCAAAGGCTAAGGTTGCCACACTTAAGTAATTAAAACTTAAACACTAAAGGCGTAGATTAACTTCTACGCCTTTTTTGTTTTGTAATATAATGTTATAATAATCTTATTATAACTGGAGGCAGAAAGGACAATTAAAAAATTAACCAGAATATTATCAGCAAGTTTATTAGCATTTGGATTCAATCTTTGGCTTCCAGAAAATGCAAACGCAACATGCGTTAACTTTATACAATCACAAACCATAGCAGCAGCATACGAAGGTGATGCAGAGCCAACAGTTCATCACATGGACACTTGCTCTGGAGACGATATATCTTATCAAATACCTATTGCAACTACCGTGACTTTTGACGGGGTACAATATGAAAACATTTATGCAACAACTAACTCTGTAATTACATTTGGCCAACCTGATCCAACATACTGGGCATATCCAAATACACCATCTATCTCACTTTATTCAATGGACTGGTTTCCAGGAGCAAGTGGAACATCTGGTTTAGACATTTATTATTCAGAAGGTGGATTCCAGATGAATCTTAATATGGTTCCATTTGGCAATTATGGTGCACAGCCGAGCACAGTAAATATATTAGTTGCTATTACTAATACTGGTGGTTTAGCAGTATCCTATAGTTATCAAGGACCAGAATATCAAAATCTTAGAACAGGTGTTCGTCTCCATGACGGGTCTATAGTTTCACTTGAGGCTTGGGGAGCAACACAGGTACAGGCTGGAGAGCCAACCCCTACATTGGCTGCAGAGCCTATTCCAGAGCCTACTTCAAGTCCTACCCCTATGCCTGAGCCAACGCCTTCCCAAACGCCTATAACGCCAGAAGAACAGCAAGAACAGGTGGCAGAGGCAGCACAATTGGCTGATCAAATATCAGATTTAAATAATCTTATTGCTGCTATAAATGGAGAAGAACCAGTAGAAGAAGTTGAGCCAGAACCAGAACCTTCACCAGAGCCAAGCCCTGATGTTACAGAAGAGCCTGATTTGCCTGAACCTGATGTTGAGGTAGAGCCAGAAGTTATTACGCCAGAGGATCCAAGATTCCCTGATGATGAAGAGCAAACTGAACCAGAAGATCCCAATCCTTCTCCAAGCCCTGATACCATAGATGGGGAGAACGAAGAGACTGATCCAACTCCAGAACCTTCAGAAGAGCCTTCACCTCAGCCAGAGGATACAGATCCAAGCCCAGAGCCTGAACCTGAGCAATCTGTTGACGAAGATCCTGTAGTAACACCAGATAAGGATAACACAGACAGCGATCCTATTTCTGACGAGGAACTTAAAAAGTTAAACAAACTAATTAGTGTTAATGATGCTAAGTTAATGTCAGCAGTATCAACATTCTTGACTGAATTAAATCCAGAGCAGTCAAAAGAATTGGCAAAAGATTTGGGAATCAAGGCAGAAGAAGTAGTATTGATAGCGGAGATAGCAAAAGAAAACCCTGCAGTTGCAGCAGCCGTTGTTGAGTTTGCTGAAAAGGCAGCAGAAAATGAAGATGCCCCAATGCCATATACATTGGCAGATGCAGTCACAGAAATACAAACAGAAGCATTCTTGGCAGACCCACTTGGAGTATTAACAGATATAGACTTTGAAAAGTTGTTAAGTCCTACAGAATGGGGTAAAGATATGACAGATGATCAAAGAGAAAAAGTTCAGGAAGTAGTTATTCCTGTTATTTTGGTAGGAAATATTGTTAGTTCAGTTATGTCACTAAGGAGGTTATAATATGAACATGATTAAGAAGGTAGTTAAGGGGCTACTTAAATGGTTTAAGGCTGCTATTATTGAGAGCATAGCCCAAGTCTTCACTATACTTGGCTTCTTTATTGCTTGGCTCACCCTCACAGGTACCGCCCAGCAGGTAGTGGGAATAGCCACACTAATATCAATAGCCCTATGGCTTATTACCATCCCTCTTCGTGAAGAAAAAGAATAATAGATTGGTATAATGTTGGTATGAGAATTCGTCATATTTTACTATCATGTATACTTGTATTAGGCCTTTCTGGCTGTGGATATGACGGTCATTATCGGTATCCTTGCCAGGATCCAGCCAACTGGGAAAAAGCAGAATGTAAGCCACCACTTTGTGAGGCTACAGGAACTTGTACAAAAGACTTGATAGGAAAACAGGATGAGTAAGCAAAGATTAACACCAGCAGATCTTGATGCAAGATTAAAATTTATTTTAGGTATTGTTCTAGGATCTATTTTATTATTTACATCATTAGGAATTTTATATGCTCTTATATTTGTAACACAACCAATAGGAGCACAATCAGAAAATGATAAAATGTTTTTTAATGTTCTTGGATCAGTAGCAACTTTTATTACTGGTACATTAGCAGGTTTATTAATTGGCCAATCTGGCGCTAAAGATATTATGCAAGCACAAGTAGAAAACAAAAAAGTAGATTCAGAAATTAGAATGGCAGAAGAAAAACTTGATGCTGAACTTGATGAAGTACGAGCAAGACTTGAGGCTAAAAATCCTGGGGAGATGCCTAAAGAGCAACCAGTTGATACAGATTGGGATAAGGATTAATCATGGCAGAAATGGGAACAGCAGAAAAGTTAATTGAAGTCGCAAAAGGAGAAATTGGTACAATCGAAGGTCCAAAAGACAACGAAACCAAATATGGAGCATACACCAAGGCAAACTTTCAGCCTTGGTGTGGCAGTTTTGTAATGTGGTGTGCCAAAGAAGCAGGAGTTAAAGTTCCAAATACAGTCTATACGCCAGGTGGCGCAGCAGCATTTAAAAAGGCTGGCGCATGGATTGATGGCGATGTTGCTGATCCTGAACCTGGAGACATTGCTTATTTTGATTTTCCCTCAGATGGCGTTGATCGCATATCTCATGTCGGAATTGTTATTGAAGATAATGGAGATGGCACAGTTTGGTGTATTGAAGGTAACACATCTTCAAATAAAAAAGGAAGTCAGAGAAATGGCGGGGAAGTATGCAAACAACTTCGTGCCTATAAGAAAAATAAAAAGAATGTACTAATATCTATTGTTGGTTTTGGTAGACCAAAATTTGGCGGAACAGTAGCAAAATCTGCTGAAAAAACTAACGATAAGCCTCTTAAAAAGGCTAAAGCAACAACTTGTCCAGAATGTGGACAAGAAATAAATAAGTAGTTGACATAATATTTCTTTCCTGATATACTGATATAAACTAATCAGAAAGGCTACCATGACTTGTATAGCAGTTGTGCGTGATAAAGTAAATAATAAAATATGGATGGCAGGAGATCGTGGTGTCTCTGATGATAATGTAATCAATGTTTGTTCAAGTCCTAAGATATGGAAAAAAGAAGGATATTTATTTGGATATGCTGGTTCTATGGATGGAGATAGGATAAAACATTTATTTGTACCGCCACAATTTGAGGGTCGTGGAAGCATAGATAAGTTTATGTATAGTAAATTTCTTAAAGCCTTAAGAACATTTTATGAAAATTGGTGGGTAGACACATCTTCTTCGTCTGACTTTGGAATGATTATCTGTGTTCGTGGAAAAATATATGAACACAATGCTGGAGATATGTCATTAACTCAATATGAACAAGATTATCTTGCTATGGGATCTGGCGGAGACTTAGCCTTGGGATCCTTATATTCAACACAAAAACAAAAAGACGCAAGGAAAAGAGCGGTACTTGCAGTAAATGCTGCAATCAATCACTCTATGTCTTGCAAAGGGCCTATTGACATCTTAAGCATTTAGCGCTATACTTGATATATGAAAAAAACTTACGCAATATTTGGCTTAATACTTTCTTTACTATTACCTGCTTGTGCTGAAGCATCGACTCCATTAAAGGCATGTCCAAAAAGTCAGTTAAATAAAACAAAAAATGGATTTGTATGTAAGAAAACTGAAGGTTTTTATAGATGGGTAAAAATAAATACGCCAGTTACGATTGAAACTTTAAAACCAAGCCCAACTCCAACACCCACTATAACTTCAACGCCACAACCAAAAATTGAAATAACGTCTACTTCTAAAAAATATTTTAATAGTCCATGTGATCTTGATCCAGGCACTCCCTTAGAATGGAAAGATTTTGAAAGAAAACACATTAACGGTGGCGGTTGTTTAAGTGCACTCAGAGTGCCAACTACTCAGACATTAACGGAATTACCAAAAACACAAACGGATAAATCTAATCTAAATCTTTCTCAATGTAAAATTGAACAGTCTAGAAATAAAGGAAATGTTTTAGGATTTAAAACTTGGGATTCATATTGGCAAACATCATTAAAGCACCCTTCGCCAAATACTGTTTATCAAGTTATTCCATTATATTCTGACGATATACCAAACTCTAACACAAATCCAAATGATGATTTTAAAAAGTATTTTGATTTTATTATTGATTGGACCAAACAGGCATCCGACAACGGATCTAATGTAGAGTTTAGAGTTCCTAATAATTATATCTATATGCCTGGAAACATATCTTCATATAATCTAATACATGAAAGAAGCGAATTCTCTGCACAAAGATTTACAAATGATTTAGTTAGGGCCGTAGATTCTAAAATTAATTTTTCTGGATCAAATATTGCATTAATTTTATTTCCTCCATCTACTAATAAAATAGTTGGTGACCAAGTAGGGCTACCTAGATTTTTAACTAATGAAGGATACATTGTAGGATCTATTATGCCAAGTGGGGGCAACATTGCACCAGAAAGAAATTTTTCATTTCCAACTTGGTGGATGCATGAATTGATGCATGTTGGGATAGGATTTGATGACAATAATCATTCACAAAAAGATTCTCCTTCTTGGTGGGGACTTATTAATTGGGCATCAACATTCGATCTTTTAGTTTGGCATAAATGGATTGCTGGTTTTATATCAGACTCTCAAGTTATCTGTTTGGATAAAAATAAATCGTCTACGGTATATATTGCACCATCTACAGTCAAAAGTACAAGGGATAAGTTGATAGTAATACCGTTAAGTGATTCTAGAGCAATTGTTGTAGAATCACAAAGGGCAGAAGGAATTAACTATAAACTTCCTCAAATTTCTGAGGGCGCTCTTGTCTATATGGTAGATATGTCATTAACAAATCACGCAGATGGAATAAGATTAATTCTTCCAAAAAATAAAAATATGATAACTACAGGCAACATGGACAACAAATCACCTGGGCATAACTCTAATGCCTCACTAAAAATAGGTGAAATTGCAGAGTATAATGGAATTAGAATACAGGTTGTAGAGTCTGGAATATTTGGGGATGTGATAAAGATTGAGCCAACAAGATGAGATGTTGTCTGGTTTTAAAAAAGATTGGAATCTCTGGGATAATTCAAAAACCGAAAGTTTTCTTTTTATAAATAAAATTGCAGTTCCATATCCAAAATGGCTTTCGTTTAATCCAGTAAAAGAAAATGAATTATTTAAAAACTCTGTCTTAAAGCCAATTAATCATTATGTTTCAAACTTATATCCACCACCAAAATTATTATCAATAAGTGAGTCAGGATTTACATTACAGCAAGGTAACCATGCAGAAATGTTTTTATTGGTTGATCATTATAGAAGAGAGGGTAAGTTTTACAATATAGATAGGCCATGGATTAGACAATACTATTCATCTAATAAAGAACATGATTTACCCAAAGACTGCTTCGAGGGTATATATAGGTTTTATGTCCCGTGGATTTTTGACTACGATGTTTCAGTTAGTTTTACTCAGCCAGAAGATAGTCCATTTTATATATATGAAAATAAGGTTAATTTTAAAAAAATACCAAATAATACAAATGAAATAGAGCCTCCTTTTGTACACTTTCACTTTAAAAATACTGGATATCATATGCTAGATCCAGAGTTTGGTAAAATTAAAAAGCAATCCCCAATGTTTAATATTCAGGTTCAAACAACTGATATAATGTTAATAGAACAAGTTAAGGAGTTTTATGAGTTCACGAAAGATAAGATTTTACCCGTTTAGCGAAGAAACTATTTCTTTTGCTCCACCGCCAGTACCAGCATCTAAAGTCGTTCCAGAATGGTACAAAAAACAATCCTCTACAGTTGACAACGAACGAGGTCTTGCACAAGGATCTTTTAATGGCACAGTAAAAAAATGTATGCCAATATTTGATTTAATGACTGCAGGATACATACTGTCTTTACCAATGGATATTTATATTGATGCTTCTGATCCAAATAAGTTAAATATACAATGTCCAAATCCTATGAAAAGATTTGGAACAGATATGTTTGCAACCCACGCACCAGAACAATATAATCATTATCCAGTAGATACAGACGTATATCATAAAACTTTATTTAGGATAATGCCATTTTGGGCTTTTAAAACTGAAAAAGGATATAGTACATTAGTACTTCATCCAAATCATCAAGATGAACTTCCTTTTAAAGCATTAGGTGGATTTGTTGACACAGATAAATTTATTGTCGACGGTCATTTTTCATTTTTTATTAAAAAGGGTTTTGTTGGTGTTATAAAACAAGGAACTCCATTGGTACAACTAATACCAATAAAAAGAGAAGACTGGGAATCAGAAATGGTTCCACAGGATCAAGTAAAAAAAGAAATTAGTCATCAAAGAATACATTTAAGATCCACCTTTAGTAATGGATACAAAGGAAAGTATAGAAGTCAGAAAAGATTTGTATGACAGAAGATTACTTACAAATTGTTTTTACTCCAGCATTAAGTGCAAAACCGCATTGGTCCGTAGTACAAGTTTCACCAGAGCCAGCAGTAAAGCACGTACCAGAATGGTATAAAAGTTTAGCAAAACATGATAATTGGAATAGTGATAGGTATTTAAATCCCGTAAACCATTTAGGGTCCGATGGCGCACAGGTTGCTACTAAAATGTGTTTGCCATTTTTTGATGCATTGACTGCTGGGTATATGTATTTATTAGAAGACGACCTATATGTAGAGTTAGATCCAGACGGCAGACCAAAGTTATCTTGGAATGGTAACATTATGTTATTAGATAAAAGACCAACAAATGATATAGTTGTTCCAGATAACTGCCACCCAATGCATTATGGATTTAGAATGAATTGGTTTTATGATACACCGCCAGGCTATTCTGTTTTAATAACTCATCCTATGAATAGACACGATCTCCCATTTTACACAATGTCTGGCATAGTTGAGTCAGACATATGGGGTCTTCCTGTTTTTATTGCATTCTTTTTAAAAAGAGGATTTCAGGGAGTTATACCAAAAGGCACTCCAATTATGCAAATTATTCCATTTAAAAGAGACAATTGGGAAATGAATATAGATGATTCTTCTGATGCAGTTGACAAAAAATTATTAAAAGCAGAAGACAGAAGATCCTTGTTGTATGGATATTATAAAAAAACAACATGGAGAAAAAAGATATATGGAATAAAGAATATGTTTTCAAAGGATGCAAATCACGACGATGAGTAGTATTGCTGTGGTAATTTATTCATATAAAGGTAAAACTTTAAAAGATGTAGTTTCAAACATAAACGAAAACTCATCAAAAGAACATGTAATTAATATATATATATTAGATCAATCTCCATTAATTAAAAATGAATATTATAATGAAATATCAAATGTTTCATACAAGCATAAATTTTGGGACTATCCATATGGCCAACCCTTCTATAGATTTGAAACAGCAAGAAATACAGAAGAAGAACATATTTTAATCCTATCGGACAATATACTATTAAGTAAAAATTGGGATTTAGAATTAATAAAAGAATATAAAACTAACTCCGTTATTTCTGGTCAAGGAGTGCCAACAATAACTAATAATAATTTTTATTTATATAATAACCCCTCACATAGAGACACATTTGGGCTTTCTAATTTTGTAGATAAAGATTTTATTTTTCTTTCTAGAGAATTATTTAACAATACAAACTATCCAACATTTTTAAAATATAATGGTGAATCAGAATATCTTTCATTGTATTGGTTTACTAGAGGTATAGAAATATATTCGTGTCCAAGTAATTTTTATAATAAATCTGGAAAAAATTCTATAGATCATGTGTATGTTCCATACTCTAAAGATCATAATTATAATGAGGTAATAAATATAATAAAAGATCAGACAAGCAAATTTGCAGACCTTGGTAGCAAAAATACTGTTAGTTCGTTTTTGTCATATCATAATATAAATTCAGAAACACTATTTACCTTACCATATCAAACAAATGATGTTGAGTATGATTGCTACAATAATCCATTTGATAGACTTGACGGAAGAAAGTTTATAGGTCATTTACACTATATTTACTAATAGTGTATAATGTTAATAGGAGGAAAAATGCATAGAATTAAAATTATAGATAATTTTATAGAGCCAATAGATGCTTTAACATTAATACAACAACAAAATGATCCAAATTCAATTAGGCTTCCTTATCCAGAATATTATAAGGAAAGATTTGGTGGCACATCTTTACCATACAATCCAACAGTTATGTCTATATTGAAAAAGTATGGTGATAAGTCTAATGAAGTGCATAAAGAATTAAACGGCTTTAAGAGTCCAATTTATGTTTTTAAAGGTTTTGGCTCACATTGGACAACTGGATCAAAAGGCCCATTACACCTTGATGCACAAGATCCAGAACCATGGATTGAATGGAGCACAATAATTTATCTAAATGAAGAACCAGAATATACTGGTGGTCAAATATTTTTCCCAAACCAAGACTTTATTTATCAACCAAAAAGATATTCTGCCGTATTTTTTCCAAGTGCTGGTAGTGAGTATATTCATGGTATTACTGAAGTAAAATCTGGGCACAGATATACTGCTTTATATATGCATACATCTTTGCCACAGCATGCAGATCCAGACTTTTTAGGTGAAGATAAAAATCCAAGATGGAGGGCACCAGAGCATGAATTTAACTATATCTGATTATGAAATACTAGACTTAGGATTAGTTTATTATAAAAATGTATTAGAAAATCCACAAGAAATTATTGATATTGTCAAGTCAGTAGACGAAAGATATTTAAACAATGAGCACGGGTCTAACTATACAGCAGTTCAGCCTTGGAATGCGTGGCAGAACGAAAGTGCTGGGACAATGGAGACATTTTGCTGGCAAAAATTTTTCCCAAAGCCAGAAGATGTTAGACAAGATGATTATTTTTATAAAGATCAGCACTATGTATCAAAAAAATTATATGATGCCCTAGATGTTGCTACATATCATTATTCAAATATTGTATATCCATTTGCCTCTAGAAACATTAAGTCTAGAGAATATAGCGTTCATTTATTAAGATATGAAAAGGGTGGATATCTACCAGCACATCAAGATCATGGAGTAAGCAGTAGAGTTCTTTCGGTTGTAATGTATTTAAACAATGATTATGAGGGTGGAGAAATAGCGTTTCCTAATTCAAATATTAAGATAAAGCCAGAGCCAGGAAGTATTATATTCTTCCCATCAAACTATTTATATATTCATGAAGTTGCCCCAATTATTAATGGAACTAGATATTCCATGCCACACTGGTATCATAATATGAAGACCCCGATAATGTCGACTGGCCAGGAATAATGGAATTTTATGAAAATTATCTAACAAAAAATACCAACATCTCTCCAGTTTTTTGGTATAAAGATGGTATGCCAGATTATAAAAAAAATATTTCAGATAGTAATGTAATATATAAATTAAATTTACACGGATTAAGATCAGACGAATTTATAAAAAATCATAATGGCGAACATATATTATTTGCTGGTTGCTCTATAACTTGTGGCATAGGTGTTAACATAGAAGATACATGGGCATATAAAATTTATTCTGATTTTAAAAATTCTTCTGGGTTTTTTAATGTTTCTCTTCCAGGCGGTTCTCCAATAGAGATAATATCAAACATATATAAATATATAAATTTGTATGGAAATCCAGACTATATTTTTATACTATTGCCTCCAATACACAGAGATGAAAGGTATATAGTTAAAGATCATATTGATAAAATTGTTTATAACTTTTATAGATCTTTGGAAATTTTTTGTTATTCTAACAATATAAAAATACTAACATCTTCCTGGTCATCTAAAAATGAATTTGATTTTTTAAATAATTTTGATAGTTTTTTTGAAATTAATCAAAGTGATATAGATTATTATGGTGGAGAAATTCTAGGTGAGGACAAACATCATCCTGGACCTGCATCACATTTATTTTGGTATAATGAATTTAAGAAAAGGATTAATTATGAAAATTTTAGGAATTAATGAAACAACTCATGATGCATCTGTAGCATTAATTGAAGATAATAATATTTTATTTGCTGGTCATGCTGAAAGGTTTAGCAAACAAAAAAATGATTGGTTTACAAATGATGATTTAATAGATTATGCTTTATCATATGGAAGGCCAGATAAAGTGGCATATTATGAAAATAGGTGGTTAAAAAAAATAAGAATTGCCACACGTGGGGGATTTGGAAAAGATAGTCCATATTACCTTCAAAGAAAAGATTTAAAGTGGGTTCCTAGAGAATCATTTAGTCATCATCATTCTCATGCTGCAGCAGGATATTATACGAGTAAATTTAATGATGCTGTAATAGTTGTACTAGATGCAATTGGAGAATACAATACTTCTACTATCTGGGTTGGAGAGAATAAAAACTTAAAAAGAGTGTATAGGCAAAATCATCCTTTTAGTTTTGGTTTATTTTATTCTGCATTCACACAATTGGTAGGTCTAAAGCCTAATGAGGAAGAATACATTATGATGGGTATGGCCGCATATGGTGATTGGACAAGATATTATAATAAAATAAAAGAGTATTTTCCATCTATAAATGATCAAAAATATGGATTCCATAATGGCATTTTAGATTGGAATGAAACAATAGATGAACAGGCTAAATTTGATATAGCAGCAGCAGTACAAAGGGTATATGAGGATAGGCTTGTTAATTTTATGGCTATGGCACAAAAACTTACAGGAAAGCGTAATCTTGTTTTTATGGGTGGATGTGCGCTTAATTGTGCAGCCAATACAATGCTATGGAGAATGTTTGATGATGTTTGGATTATGCCTAATCCTGGTGATGCTGGATCGTCTTTAGGGGCTGCTGCTGCATCTTACGGAGGACACTTAAACTGGGAGCACCCGTATCTTGGATACGATCTTGGCGGAGAATATCCAATAAAATCTATTATGACAGAATTAATAAGAAATAAAATTGCTGCTGTAGCAACAGGAAGGGCAGAGTATGGTCCAAGGGCGCTTGGCAATAGATCTATACTTGCTGATCCAAGAGATCCAAACATTAAGGATAAAGTTAATTTAATTAAAAAAAGAGAACTATTTAGACCATTTGCACCAGTAATTTTAGAAGAGCATGCATCAAAATGGTTTGACATGAAATATTCATCTCCATATATGCAATATACTCCTAAATGCTTAAAGCCAGAAATAATACCATCTGTTGTTCATAAAGATGGTACATCAAGGGTTCAAACTGTAAATAAAAACCAACATCCAGGACTATATTACTTATTGTCTGAATGGTATGCAGTTACTGGTGTTCCAATATTATTAAATACAAGTTTAAATATTAAAGGTCAGCCATTATTAAATGATGAAAATGATATTTTACAATGGGAAAAAACTTATAATACTAAGATAATAAGATGAGTAAAAAAGTTATTTTTGCTGCCATGCCGATTGGAGACAATGATCATATTGCTATAGCATTTAAAAAATATTTAGACAAAGTAGATATAGCAATAGTGGAAAGCGAAAAAGTTTTTAGAAAATTTTGTGATATAAATAATGTATATATTAAAAATGTTTATGAATATAAAGGATTAGAAACTATAGAAATAGTTTATGATAGTATTAAAAATAATAAAAATATACTAGTTGTCTCTAATGACGGCTATCCAAATATACAGGATTTTGCCACACCCTTGATACAGGAATTAATTAAGAATAATATAGAAATAGACATAATACCTGGTCCAAATTCAATTTTACAGTCTTTGTTTTTCTCTGGATTTGACAATTCGTCTGGACAATTTTATTTTGCAGGAAGAATTCCTAATCAAGATACTATAAATTTTTTAAATTCATTATCTAATATTAATTGTCCAATAATATTAATCTGTATACCTTTTTTAAATCAACACCTAGAGCACATATCAAAAATTTTTCCATCTAGGCAAATTGCAATATGTGTTGATTTAAGTAAACCAACTCAAAAAATTATTAGATGCAGCACTAAAGATGCTGTAGATTTAGTTAAAAAATATCGTATTTTCCCTTTTAATTTTGATATAGTAAATGGATGGAAAACTAATATTCATGCCTTTTATTCATATTATACACTTGTAATATCTTGAACTTAATGATACAATATAGGTAGGAGGAATTATGGAGTCTACTAAAAGAACACTATTAAAAACTGTAAGTTGGGAAACGTTCCATCTTGTAGGGGTTGCTGGAGTAATTTATTTATTTACAGGTGAATGGGAATATGCAAGCCTTGGAGCACTTCTTTATATTGGTTGGGAAGCCCTAGGATATTTTATTCATGAAAGAGTATGGGCCAAATTTGGCAAAGGAGTAAAATAATGAGAATTAAAATAATTAAATTTGTAGTTAAATTGCTTGGCTATGAATGGTCGGGAGATCAATTAAACCTGCCAGTATGGCAAGTAAAGGCTAAGAAAAAGAAATAAAAATATGCCAGCATACGAATATGACTGCATGGCTTGTGCCATGCGCTATACCAAAATTAGAAGTATGAGCGAGGAAGATCCAGGGTATAAATGTGAGACTTGCAATAAAGACTTAGTTCGTGTATACTCAAATGTAGGAGTCACCTTTAATGGCTCTGGATTTTATAAAACTGACAATAGAAAGGTATAATATGTTTAGTATGTTAGAATCAAAAGAGCAAGAAAAAGTTTGGCTTCTTGATGCTACTGATAGATGTGATAGATGTAGTGCTCAAGCGTATGTAAAGGTAATAGGAAAAAATAATTCAGATTTATTATTTTGTGGACACCATTATAACAAGGCAATGGACAATGCAATTGGGTATGATAATATGATGAAATTTGCATTAGAGATTGTAGATGAAAGAGATAGGCTTATTGAAAATAAAACAAAAGGAGAATCTTACTCATGATAGTTCAATTTTTTGGGATGGATGAAAAAACTAGAACAGATATATCAATAGCATATGCAGAAAGAACTAACTCTTGGCATGTACTAGATACAGATCTTCCAATGGCTGAGTTGCAGGCACAATACGCCCGATGGCTCAGGACAATATCTATATTTTTTACTAAAGACTATAATTCATCAATTGTTGTTAGCGGATATTTCCCAACAAAAGAGTCAAGAGATCAGTACAAAGATATTAGCGGTTATATGCATTTATCTGAAACAAATAAGTTTCCAGATATTTCTGTATGGGTTGATACTACAGATAAAAAAGAATTTATAGATAAGTTTGGAAAAACTATTAAGTGGGAAGAGCCAAACGAAAAAGAATATGATTTTAGAATTACAAATACTGGAAATGAGTATTTGGATGCACTTCCAACTAGAGCATTTAGCGTTATTAAAGAATATAAAACTTTTGACTGGAAACCAGAACAAACATTAATGATAGGTAAATTTCAGCCCTGGACAAAAGAAGATTTTCAAAAATATAAAGAATTGTCAGAAATAAGAGATGTAGTTATAGGAATAAACCATTGCATGGGCATGACAGATGACGACAAACTTTCTTTAAGTCAAGTAAAGGAATTAATTTTAAAAGATATTCCAGATGCTAAAATAATTATATTACCAAACATAGTAGAGGTGGCTTAATGTATATATATAGAGTAAAAAAAATAACAGGAGTAGTTGATGGAGACACCATAGATGTTGATATTGATCTAGGCTTTAATGTGTCTTTTTCACAAAGAGTAAGATTGGCTGGTATAGATACTCCAGAGTCTAGAACCTCTGATAAGTTTGAAAAAACTTTAGGTCTTGAAGCAAAAGAATATTTAAAATCAAAAATAAAAGATGCTAAAGAAATTGTAATAAAAACAGAAAAACCAGATTCGTCAGAGAAGTATGGTCGTATTTTAGGATGGCTATATATTGATGGCGATACCGTTTCTGTCAACGATCATATGATTGAAGATGGATATGCTTGGGGATACCTTGGAGATACTAAGGTAAAAGATTTTGCTGCACTTGCTGCACAAAGAGAAAAGGCAAAAAATGTCAGAAAGTAATGATTTTGATAAATTAATATTGTCAGGGGCAATTCAGCCAGCAGGAATAGATCCAGATACTGGGGAAATGCTTTATAATTTTACTAAAAAACTTAAACATGTTCACCCTGTCCTATATAGAGAAGTAAATAATATGTTTTCTAGACAAATTATGAACTTATGGGAAAAGGGAATGGTAGACATGGATCCCACAGAATCAAATCCAATTGTTAGGTTAACTGAAAAGGCTTTTGATAAATCTTTAATAGATACACTTGATGATGAAACTTTGCACAGTTTAAAGGAAATCAAAAGGGGCTTAAATAACAAGTAGTATAATAGTGTATTATGAAATATTTAGCAGGTTTTTTATTTGCATTTTTATTAATATATATTGTTTTTAAACTGCAAGTTAATAACAATATTTTTAAAGAATCAAAAATTAAACCATTAAGATATAGTCAAAGCCATATTCATTCAATAATGAAACCATTATTGCCTAAAAATTTAAAAAATAAAAAAAGACAAAAAACTCAATCATCTTTACATGAATCTAGACATAGCATTAAGGTAATTTTAATGGACAATAATGCCTATTGGATTAAAGATAATGTATTTTATATGGCTGATATGGGGCCAGATGGTTTGGTTGATAAAGATACTACAAGGATAGTTGACACAATGGCTATGAGTAAGGTACAATTAGATAAAATGATGTTCATCATTGATAGACTTAGAGAGGATACATATGATAGTGGTGGTTCAAGGGACTAATGGTTTCAATGACTATCAGGTATTTTTACGTGCAATGGGAGTTGCTTTATCTAATTTAAAAGAAGACGATAATCATTTATACATACATAGTGTGGGTCCAGTTAGAGTTAATTCTATGGCTATGGAGTTTGTAAATATTTCAGAAAGAAGTATGAGATCTCGTGGCATTAAAATTAAATTAAAATATACCCCCCCTTCGTGGGTTATTGAAAATATGTCTTCAATAAACTATTTCGCATACCTTTCTACTCCAAATGAGCCAAAAGGTAACTTAGTTAAAGAAGCAGAAGAAAATAATATAGAAGTTGGAATTTTTAAATATTAAAGGAGACAAAATGTATATTAAATCATTAGAAGAAATGGAAACCATTGTACAAAATAACAAGTCATTATCTTGGTCTGGCTGGGATGTTATACAAAAGATTAGAACTGATAAAGGAAGAACATCAGTAAACGGTAAACTTATAAAAGGGAAGTGGCATATTGTTAATAAAATTAAACTTGATAGACAAGGTTGGCATATTCCAGAAAAGTTAAGGTAGTATGAATAATTTTGATGCCACCTTCATGACCTTGCTTAAAGTATTTAGTGATGATTCATTAGACTTTCGTACAGCACTATCATGTGCAAAGTCTAAGTGTATAGAAAAAGGCTTTAGCGTAATTGAAGATTACACTGAAAATATTGACAATTATGTAATAGTACTAGTAGTAAAACAAGACAAAACTAGAATATGTTATTGGTATAGAGATATATTCTCATTTACTCTTAATGGTGCAGTTGCTAATATAGGAGACGGATTTCTTTTTTCTGGATCAACAAAATACTCTATTCCTCAAGGTAAAGTAGATAAATATGTTTTTAAAGTAATTGATAAGCCTGTACACGGAAATGGTCAAAAAATTTTTAGAGCAGAAATTATATTTTCTGATAAATATTACTTGGATGTTTATGCAAATAGTGAAGATGAAGCAATAGATACAGCCTACGAAGTTGGTATGGAAGAGTGGATTCACGAATGGCCAGAGGATAAAGAATTAGACAGATGGCAAAATACAAGAAAAAGTGTATGGGGTAAAAAAATGATTAGGGCGGTTGAAAGAAATGCATAAATTGAAATGGAAAGATGAAGCATCTTGTGTCGGATATGACACAAATATGTTTTTTGATAAATATGAAGAATCTGAGTCTTTTAGAGAAGCAATAGATCAACTATGTATGAGTTGTCCAGTATTAAAAACTTGTTTTTCTGTTGGAGTATCTCAAAAAGAATGGGGTGTTTGGGGCGGTGTATACTTAGAAAGTGGAGATATTTCTAAAGAGTTCAACTCTCATAGATCCGAAAAAGAATGGAGCAATGTCTGGACTATCCTGACAAATGAAAAATAATGTTTGTATATGGAGATTGGGGAAAAGCAAACAGTTTGGTGGGTTTGCATAAAATTAGTTCTGAGCCAAGAAATACTGATTGGGCTACTATAACCAAAATTGAAGAAAATGAAAATTTTTCAGAAAGACTTATAGAGCATGACGATCTTCATTTAGTGATGTGGCAAAAAAATTTTTTGCATGCATTTTGTAATATGGTTCAATATATTTTACATTTTCATCGTATAAATAAAAATGCACATTTTTTAATTATGTTTGGAGAAGATTTTAAAGAAGGAGATAAAAATATAAATCATGCAAAATTTATATTACAAATGCTTAAAGATAAAAAAATTAGTCATGAATTTGTTTTATTAAGGGAAGAAAATATTGTTGTTGGAAAAGCAAGGTTTATGAAAATTATACCTTTTTCTTCATTTGTGTTTAAAGAAGTTTATGAATATTGTGGAACAAAAATAGATAGAGTAGAAAAACCTAAAAAGATAGCGTATTTAGCAAGATCTAAGGTGCTAACAAAAAAGGGAGACAGCATATATAATGGACAAGATCCTAAATTTTTTAAAATTAAAAATGACTTAAGAATAGAAGATGAAGACGTATTGATAGAATATTTCAAAAAGAAAGGATATGAAATAGTTTATCCAGAAGATTTTAATAGTTTTGAAGAACAGATAAAATTTTTTGATGATGTTAAAACCATGATATGTCCGTCTGGGTCTGGTATGGCAAATTTAATGTTTATGCAGCCAGGTAATATAGTAATTGAATTACAGACCCCAGTATTGATTGGAGGTACACAACAAGTTCATCCTTTTTACGAGGGGTTTGCTTGGGCAAAAAAACATAATTTTATCACAATACCACATGAAAGAAAATCTTCAGACATTATACAACATTTTGAAAATAAAAGGTTATTTGATTATTTATGATTACAATGAGTCCAAAAGATCTACCTATTTATTATGAAGGTCTATTTAAAATAGAGGATGGCTTTAATGCATCAAAGCCTATTATTACTCAAATAACAGATGAAGAGTTTAATTCATATCCTTTTAATTATCACAATAATGGTGACACTTTTCCATATGATAGTGAAAGAAAAAGAATAGTAATTAGATTTGAGTCAGCGTTTTTTCATGTATTTTTTCATGTATTGGCACCAATTTTATATGAGTATGAAATAAATAATAATATTGAAGTAATACTTTTACATTCAAGTAAAGAAAAAGATATTTTTAATAATAGTGGAATCTTTGTTGTAAAAGTATTAAAAAAATACAAGATACCATATTATGTTGTTCAAACCCACTCAGTATATCCTCCAGTTATAAAAAATTTTTATTACTATGAACACGTAGAGTTATGTGGAGATTTTATTAAATCCTTAGATAGGTTAATAGATACATATAGAGATTTTTCCAAGCCCAATGATAAAAAGATATATGTTTCTAGAGAAGGCAAGCAAAACATGCTTGGAACACAATTATATTTATTATCTGATGAAGAAATAAATCAACTAGAAATTAAGGATGATTTAAGAATTGATCATGAAGAAAAGTTAGAAGATTTTTTAATAAAAAATGGTTTTGAAATATATACTGAAGGAATGTTTGAAAATATAGAAGATCAGATAAAATATTTTGATAAAGCAAAACTTATAGTTTCTCTTTCTGGATCTGGACTAACAAACATATTATTTCTTAGAGAAAATACTAAGGTCATAGAACTATCGACAACACAACTAGCAAGAACACGTGTAGAGTTTCATTTTCATTTTTATTTAATTGCTTCTTTGTTTTCTAGAAAAACATATATTTCTATACCAAATGTACAAAGAAAATATGATAAAATAGAAGAAGAACTAAAAAGAATTATAGGTGCATATGACTAATATACTTATTCCAATTGCTGGGCTTGGCAGTAGGTTTCCAGTAGACATATACAAAACAACTAAGCCATTAATAAAAATAAATGGAATTTCTATGATAGAACATGCCATAAATTCTTTATCTATAAAAGGAAAATATAATTTTGTAGTTAGAGATAATATATTTTTTGATGAATTATATTCAACATTAAAAAATATTGAGCCAACATGTAATATTATTAAAATTGATAAATTAACAAATGGACCAGCAGAGACATGTTTAATGGCAAAAGATTTTATCAATAATGACGAAGAACTAATAATCGCTAACTCTGATCAGATAATGTGGTGGGATTCTGATTTATTTTTACAAGTAGCACGTAATTCAAAATACGATGGAGTAGTTGTAACCTACACTGCAAATACAGATAAAAATAGTTACGCTAAAATAAATAAAAACGGACTAGTTTTAGAAATAAAAGAAAAAGAAGTTATAAGTGATATATCATTAAATGGAATACACTATTGGAAACATGGAAAAGATTTTGTTGATAGCGCAAACAAAATGATCTTAAATAATGAAAGATATAATGGAGAATTTTATGTAGGACCCACCTATAACTCAATGATTAAAGATGGTAAAAAAATTGGAATTTATCACATACCTTCTTTTCAACATAACGCCGTTGGAGTACCTTCTGATTTAGAATTATATATGGAGAAATTATGGAAATTAGAAGAATAGAAGATTTTACAAGAGGATGGTTTATAGGAAATTTTGATCCGTCTTTATTAAAAACAGATAAGTTCGAGGTTGGGTTATTAAGCCATAAGGCTGGAGAAGTATGGCCAAAGCATTACCATAAAGTTGCAACAGAATATAATGTTCTTGTGTCTGGTAGAATGATTATACAAGGAAAAGAATTAAAATCTGGAGACGTTTTTGTTTTTAGTCCAGGGGATATAGCAGATCCAATTTTTTTAGAAGACTGCTCAGTTTTAGTAGTAAAAGTTCCATCTATTATAGGAGATAAATATGAAGTTCTATAGAGACTTAGATGACTATGAAAAACAAAGATGTGTAGTTGTAACATATTATATAGAAGTCAATCCCTCATATGGTAGATTAAATGATGCTGCATGGGCGCTTGCTATTGGACAAAGTGTTGGTAACCCAAAACAAAGAAATAGTTGGGAGACTGATGATATATTTGAGATATCATCATGTGTTATTTATGATGATGAAGAAAAATTAAAATTAGCACTAAATGGTTTTGTTAAAATTGGTTTTCCAAAAATAAATTCAGATTGGGATAACGATGGTATTTCGCATTTCTTATGTCAGATTATGGGCGGACAATTAGACATTGATGTATTTAAAGTATGTAGAGTAGTAGATGTTGAATTTCCAGAAAGTGTAAAGAAGAGTTTTCTTGGCCCTAAGTTTGGTATGTCTGGAATAAGAGAGTTAACTGGACAAAAAGATAAGCCATTGCTAGGTGGTATTGTAAAACCTAAAACTGGAATATCAGTTAAACAACTGGGATATATAGTCAAAGAGTTAATTGATGGTGGCGTTGATTTTATTAAAGAAGATGAAATATTATCTAATCCAACATTTTGCAGGCTAGAAGAAAGAGTTGAACACATTGCTAACATTATTTCAGATTCTGGAAGAAAGGTAGTATTTGCTCATTGTATTAATGCTGATCCACATGCTATTTTAAATAGAGTAAAGACAGTATATGATAATGGTGGCAATGGAATACATGTAAACTTCTGGAGTGGATTTGGCGCATACAATTCTATACGTAAAATGGATCTTCCTATATATATGCATTTTCAAAAAAGCGGGGATAAAATATTAACAAATCCTAGTCATAATTTTAGAATTGATTGGTATATTATTTGTAAGTTAGCAGCATTAATGGGAGTAGATACAATACATACTGGCATGTGGGGTGGCTATTTAAGTGATGATGAAGATAGTTTAAAAAAATCAATCGATTTATTAAATAATAATAATGTTGTGCCAGCATTAAGTTGTGGAATGCATCCTGGCCTTTTAGAGGCTATAAGCAGAAGGTTCGGTATAAACTATATGGCAAATGTAGGAGGGGCCATTCACGGGCATCCTGGTGGCACTCTAGGGGGTACTATGGCCATGAGGCAGGCTATAGATAAGTCTTATGGCTCAGAATATATTTCTGCCATAGAAAAATGGGGTATTGTTAATGATTAAAATATCACACAGAGGTAATTTATATGGTAAAAATAAATCAAGAGAAAACTCCCCAGACTATGTTATTGAGGCTATAAATGCTGGATATGATGTTGAAATAGATTTTTGGGTTATAGGTAATAAGATGTATTTAGGACATGACGAACCTACATATGAAGTAGATATGTATTTTATAAATTCTTATATTAAAAAATTATGGCTTCATTGTAAAAATTTAGAAGCATTAGACTTAGTTTTGTCAATGCCAAAATATTATAATGCGTTTTGGCACCAAGAAGATAATTTTACAATAACCACAAATCATTTTATATGGACATATCCTGGAATGCCAGTTAAATCAAAAAGTATTTTAGTACATACAGATATGCCAAGTAAAGAAATTTTAGGTTTGGATATGGCTGGTATTTGTAGCGATCATATTGGAAGGGTATAAGATGAACAACAAAGAATATTTAGAATTTTTAAGACAAAAAAATAAAGAAATTATGTCTAAATGTTATTATTGTAATGGTTTTGCTATAACAATAATTGCCGATGGCTATGCAATCAGGCCAGTTTGCAAAAAACATGATGATAGATCATTTGATACAATAGAAGATGATATTAATAAAATTTTTGAAGAACAGAGGGACTTTGAATGATTATACAAATTATAGGACTACCAGGATCTGGCAAAACAGCATTGGCAGTTGCACTTAAAGAAAGAATTAATGCTATTCATCTTAATGCAGATGAGGTTAGATCGACAGTTAATTCTGATCTTTCTTTCACTCCCGCCGATAGGATTGAACAGGCAAGACGCATGGGAGAAATGGCAAGGTTAATTGCTAAACAAAATGTTGCTCCAGTTATAGTTGATTTTATTTGCCCCACGGAAGAAACAAGAGAAGCATTTGGTGATGCAGATATTTTAGTTTGGGTAGATAGAGTTAAAGAGGGAAGATTTGAAAATACAAACAAAATATGGGAAGAGCCAAGAATTTTTGATATAAGGGTTTTAGATGGTTTTACCATTGAACAAGAAGTAGAAATGGTCATACAGGCTGGTGGGTTATTTGATTGGTCCGCTCCAACTACACTGCAACTTGGAAGATATCAACCATGGCACGAAGGTCATCAGGCTTTAAAAGAAGAAGCACATAAAAGAACTGATCAGGTTTTGGTAGGGGTTCGTAATACATATAAAACATCAGAAAAAGATCCACTTAAATATGATGAAGTTGAAACATATATTAAACAAGATAATCCTTTTAAAGACACGCTTGTACTAAGATTGCCAAACATAACAAACATAATTTATGGCAGAGATGTTGGATATAAGATTGAGCAGGTGAAACTTGAAGATTCTATTGAGGCTATATCAGCGACTCAAAAGCGTCACGAAATGGGTATCTAAACCATTATGGGATAATAAAATTGCAGATGTAGAAGAAAGAATTTGGGGTATATGGGAAAAAAATGAACGCAACAAAAAGTAGATCTGCTATTAAAGCAATTACATGGAGAATGGTTGGAACCGCAGATACATTTGTTATATCTTGGTTTATTACTAAAAAGCCAGTAATTGCTGCAAGTATAGCAAGTTTAGAGGTTGTTACAAAAACTATATTGTATTATTTTCATGAGCGTGGATGGAATAAAATACAGTGGGGTAGAAAATAATGTATACAGATGATATGCGTAGAGCATTTAAATCATTAGATCATTTTTGTCCTAAAGGATTTAAAGTAACTTTAATAGATAATGATAATTTTATTACTGTAAGGGCTTCTGAAAAAGACTTTATGTCTTTGCTTGACAGAGATAAAAGACTTGCTGTAGAATATATGGTAAGAGTTAAAAAGGCTTTAGAGGATAATGGAGCCATAGTTTTGCTAACGAGAGAGGGTGGGGTATGAAGCCTAAGTTTTTAATGCCCATAATTGCATTTCTTGCACTTATAGCAACAGCAATATTTTGGATAAGACAGTTGACAAAGATTGAAGACTTTGATATATTTGAAGATGTAGAAGATGAGGAAAGTTTATAATGCAAACATTTTTACCATCTGCAAATGCAGTAACAACTGCTCGTTGGCTTGATAGCAAACGTCTTAATAAGCAAATCCTTGAGTGCTATCAGATTCTTAATGTATTGTCTGGTAAGTCGCCTACTGGTGGTTGGCGTAATCATCCTGCTGTTCTTATGTGGAAAGGCTATGAGCGTGGTCTTTGGCAATATGTACAGGCTATGATTCGTGAGGCTCGTAATCGAGGTATTCGTACAGAAAACAATGAGGCTAATCTTAATAAATTAAAAGATCAGTGTTGGAACACATGGGGAGACAACAAGCCATTATTTTGGTCAGACACAAATAAACTTATGCGTATTATTACTACACATAAGGCTAGTCTGTTTGATAAAGATCCATTGTTTTATGCAAAATTTGGCTATGCAAAGCATAGTATCTATAACAGTCCTTGTTGTCCTGAATGTAAATATTATTGGGTAACTCATGAGGGCAGACATGCTTGATTTATTAATTTTTGTTTTAGTTGTTATAGTTATTACTGGCGCAGTTATAGAAAATATAAGATTAAAAAATAAAAATGTAGAGTTAATGTTTTTATTAGCACAGTCTGCAATTGATATTAATGGAATTAAAGAAAGCATAAAAAATAAAACTGAGGATGTGGAGAGCGAACACTTAATTGCCTTTCTAAATGAAACAAGAGATATGGCATACAAATATATAGAAGATTTACAATTAGAACTAATAGGTTTTGCTAAAGTATTAGAGCAAGAGGCTTTATCTCCAAACGATCTATCTGTCTTAAGAATTAAAAAGGCGTTTGAAAGTATAGAAAATATAAAAATTAATGAAAACTAATAAAATAGTTATAGTAGGCGGTGGCTCTGCTGGATGGATGACTGCTTCTGCCTTAATAAAAGCATATCCAGAAAAAAATATTTTTTTAGTTGAGAGCAAAGATATTCCAATTATTGGTGTAGGAGAAAGCACTACATTTGAAATAAATGGATTTTTTAATTTTTTAGATTTAGATTATTCAAGTATTATGAAATATACAAATGCTGCCTATAAAGTAGCAATAGGTTTTACTAATTTTAAAACTAAAGACTCTCCAACATTCTATTACCCTTTTGGACATCCTAATTTAGATCCAGAAATAACACATTATGGACTTGATGATTGGCATTATAAGAAAGCATTTTATCCAGAAACAGAAGATCAGGATTATGTTAGATATTTTTTCCCCCAAGCAAAAAGCATGGAAACAAATAAAATTGTAATTGATAAAGTAGACTCAATGAATCCATACCAGCCACATAGAGATTTAGCATTACAAATGGATGCTACAAAACTTGGTAATTGGCTTGCAGAATATTATGCTATTCCCAGGGGAGTAAAAAGAATATTCGGTACAGTTTCTAGTGTTAATGGAAATGAAAATGGTATAACTTCTATAGTTTTAGACGATGGCACTAATATTAATGCTGATTTATTCATAGACTGTTCTGGTTTTAAGAGTATGCTTTTGGGCAATTTTATGAAAGAAAAATTTATTTCTACTGCCGAATATCTTCCAAATAATAGGGCATGGACTGCACATATACCATATATAGATAAAGAAAAAGAATTACAAACATTCACAAATTGTACTGCTATAAATAATGGATGGGTTTGGAACATACCATTATGGAATAGAATAGGTTCTGGATATGTATACTGTAATGACTTTATTTCAGATGAGGATGCGCTAGAAGAATATAAAAATTATTTAGACTCAGATAAGATGGTAGTTTATGATCCAAACAGATCTAAAAATTTAACCTTTAAAAATATAAAAATTACTAACGGATATTATGAAAGATTTTGGGTTAAAAATGTAGTCGCAGTTGGATTATCTGCAGGATTTTTAGAGCCACTAGAAAGTACTGGACTACTACTAACTCATCAAAATTGTTTTGCTTTGGTGGATGCCCTTGAGAGGGGGGATGTATCTCAATATGATATAGATAATTTTAATTATAAAACAAGAATTAGAATTGAGAGAATGTTTGATTTTGTTGGAATGCATTATGCTTTATCTCAAAGAGATGATACTCCATATTGGAAACATGTAACTTCAAAAAAATATCCAGAAAATTATTTCAAGGCATCAGTTGAATGGGCAAATAAAAATGTAGACACAATAAAAACTGGATTTGGGGTAAGGCCTTTTTATAAAACATATATTAGTTTATTAGAAAAAATGTCGGATATTAATAATTCTGATATAAAAACTAAAATGGATAAATATTTTAATAAAAGATTAGAGGCAAAGAAAAACTGGGATAGTATTATAGATAACTCTAAGTCACATTTTGAAATCTTAAGAGAAAAGTTTTATGAATAATAATGTAGATCTTAGGGGAATTCCGTCTCCATGTTGCCCAATATGTGGTTCAAAAATTATACTTGTAAAAGTTATGTTTGATCCAAAAGACTATGAAATAGGAATGTATTTTTTAGATGGACAATGTAATCAATGTGGTACATTAATTACAGTTCCAACACCATTAGATCATCCAAATAATATAAAAGGAGAAGAATGAAAGATATATTGTTATCAATAATAACTGGTTTTGGTTGTGGAGTTATTTTTGCAGCCTTTAAACTTCCAGTTCCAGCGCCACCAGTTTTTGCAGGAGTTGCTGGTATAATTGGATTATGGCTAGGTTACGATGCCATAACTAGATTCATATCCTAGGAGGAATAAATGAATAAAGAAATGAAAGCAATGCTTGCGTCGTATGGACGATCAGTCCTTGCGGGTGCAGCAGCATTATATATGGCTGGAGTTACAGATCCACAGACATTACTATGGTCTCTAGTATCTGCTATTGCTCCAGTTGCATTACGTGCATTAAATCCAAACGATTCTGCATTTGGTAGATTACCAGCAGTATCTATTGTTGAAGATGCTCTAAAGAACGTAAAGCCTAAAAAGGCTCCTTCTTCAAAGAAGTAGTTAAAGGGATGGGCTATTTATTATAATAGCCCATCTTTACTTTTTCATATAGTTCATAATCCAAGTTTTGGTTTTCTTTAATGGTGTTTAAAAAACTATTGGGTATTGTTTTAATAAATTCTTTATTTTTTTCACTTCCAGTATTTTGATATCCCTTTATAGTTGTAAACAAAGATACCCCAACCTTTTCTTGTAAAAAATTATTTAAATTTGATAAATCTTTTTGACTATCCACTGTTTCTATATAATCTATATCAACTAAGGCATCATCTAAATTATTAAAAATTGGAACTAAGTCGCTATATGATAAGGCAAATTTTTTATATTGTTCAAATGTAATTTGTTTTTCAACTAAAAGATTGTAGAATTTTTGTATATGTTCCATCATTAGCGTACTGGTTAGGTATTTATACTGAATATTGTTAGTATGACTAGAATTTATGTGACTTTCAAGTTGTTCTAAATTAGGATTATCATTTTTATATAAAAAATTGCTTAAATATCTATCTACGGGGTCTCTTAGTATAGTATAAGTAAATAATTTTCTTTTATTTGTTTTAAATAATTCTATTGGATAACGTGCAAAATGACCAGATATAAAGTCTGATTTTAACATTTCATCATCATGTAGATATTGTAAAAAATTACTATACATTCTATGATTTTGATATGTATTTATTAATACTTCTTTAATAGACATCCCAGATGTTTTGGGTATATGTAAAAAATAAAAAGATTTTTTTGGAACATAGTCTTCCCAACCTATTTTATACACAAGTTCATTGTCTTTTAAAAAAAATCCAGGTTGTACAATCCACGCTGGAAATATTCCTTTCTCACACTCTATTTGATCGTATACGGAGTATACTTTATCATTAATTATTTTTTTTAATATCATGAAATATTTTATTCAAATTGATATTGAAGATCAGTAGTATATGGAAACTCTATAGAAGACATTCTAGTTTGTCTTTCTTTTTCTGAAATTTCTGCAAAAAAAGAAACTAGTGTATATCTGACCCCTGATGTAATGCCATGAATTTTATGCATATAACTATATGCAGAAGGAAATAAAAATAATTGTCCAGCCTTTGGTTTTATTTTTACACCAAAGTGAATAAACTCTAACTCTCCACCTTCATAATCATCATTTGGATAATAAACCAATGAAACAGTTCTAGGAGTTCCGTATGAATCGTCTGCATGTAATGAAAAGAATTCTCCTGGCTCATACCTTGAAATTCTCATTGCTTCTCTACTTAATGGATTAAGGTCCCACTGCCATAAATATGAGTCTACGATTTCTTGAAAGTGTTCTGCAAACTTTGGATGATTCCATACCCAACAAGTTTCTGCCTTTTTACCATTTAACTCATTATAGTAATCTTCACGTATCCAAGGTTTGCTTCCCCTATGCTCATTATTTTTCCAATACTCATCTGTTCTAATTTCATTAATAAAATCCATAGAGTCTGGCCAAACATTATCATAAATATGTAAACCAGGAACTGGAGATGTAAAGTTAAACCGATTGCCATTTCTACTTTCTGTTACTTTATCTAACTGATTTTGTAATTTATTTGGATCTCCGTACATGTTTTCTCTTTCTGTTAGGCCATATTTGAAAACGTATGGCACCAGGTTCCATCTGGCTTTAATGCTAAGGCATGTCTAGACAGTTCATCTTCTGGCATTGTATAATCAAAAGCGTCTATAGAAGTTGCTCCAAGATCTTTTGCCCTTGCTGCTGCCTCTTTTGGATATTCAAAACAGTCAACACATTTGTCATCAATTAGAAGTGGATATCTACCTTCTGGACAACCATGTGTTCCTGCTCTTTCTACTTTAAATATTTGGCTCACTTAAGAACCCATTTACCATCTTGGAAAATTACAACAAATTTTGCCTCTGATTCCATATCATCTATATCAAATACAGTAATTTCAGTTGCTCCATGCTCATCTTTAGCAAAGTTTGCTGCATCTTTTGGAAGATAAAAACATCCAATTTCTGATCCATCTTTATAAACTGGGTATTGTCTTTCACGGCAGGTCCCCGTACCAGCACGTCCTATCTCAAATGTACTCATAATGACATTATAGCATATTTTTCTGTTTAGAGTTCACTCTATCATATAAATAGTAGTCTACTGGATTTAGTTCATAAATCCTATCAAGCCATTTTTTAGGTATATCAAATTCAAATGGGTTGGGCCTTGGGGTATTGTGTCCAGTCCACTCAAAATCGCCAATAGCATTGACAATATTATATTTTTTTTCAAAAATGGTATTTAAAGATTCAATTAAACTATTTCTGTTTTCTATTGTTTCAACCATATAAAAATCTAAGGCATCGTCTATATCTTTGTGGTCTAAGTTATACTCTCTCAAACACCAGTTAGACTTCATTTTATCTATTGGATCTTCTACTGTATTCCATAATTCTATATCTACGTGACCAAGCAAAAACTTAGATTGTATATTTGATGTTCCAGGATAAAATAAATCGTCATATAAAAATTTTTCCATATATTCTTGAGGTGTACCAAATATAGATTCCTTTACTTCATCTTTAACTATTTTTAACCCTTGTCTATACATAAGCCAAAACCAACTTAGCCATTGATCTTTAGGGTTTCTAATAAAAGAAAAAGAAATGACATCATTTAAATATTTTTGTGGCAATTGTCCTATATGTCCAGCAATGTATTGTTTATTAATAAAATTTTTAGAATCAATTTTATCTGTTGGCTCAATAATATATTGTGATATATTTTTATTTTGACTAATATAATGATTAATTACACCACCAGATGTCCTTGGTATATGGTTATGGAAAATAGTCATATTTTATTGTACCATATGCTATACTTAAATTATGTACAAAATTTTAGCCCCAGGAATAGTTCTTTTTGAAAATGTATTTAATAAAGATTATATAAATTTTATTGAAATTAACTTATCTGATTTTTTTGAACTAAAAATAAACAATAGAAATGGTTCTATTGTTAGAAAATCATATGCTATTCAATTAAGCGACTATCCAGATAATGACGACGCTAGATTAATATATGATGAATTTCAAAGGGCAATAAAAGAGACAACAGAAACATATAAATCTTTATACAATATAAATACTATGATACCAGACTCGTCTCAACAAGATTTATCTGGTATGGCTGTTGTAACACTATTAAAATATGAAATAGATAACAGTATAATATTTCATTCCGATACACTTAATGGAGAAGATTTTAGAATAGGTGCTGCCTTGGCATATTTAAACGACGACTATAGTGGTGGAGAGTTAGAGTTTGAACATTTCAATATTAAAATAAAGCCACCAAAGAATAGTCTAATAATCTTTCCTTCAAATTGGCCGTATAGCCATAGATCTAATCCAATTATTAGTGGAAATAAATACGCACTTCGTTGTTTTTTGACTAGTAAATAAAATTTGGAGGATCTTTAAGTTGTTTTTTTAATTTACGAACATAATACCATTTTTTTATTTTTCTGTATATTTTAGAAAACATTCCATTTCTCCTTTGCTACCTTCAAGAATTTATCAGCATAGTACATATTTATTAATATACCAGCATGACCGTCTCTTTTTTTAAGATCATATTTAGTTTTTTCCCATCCAGATACGTACTTATCTGCAACATATTCAGACTGATCTTTAATGTTTAAATTTACATACGAATCATCTAACATATTTAATGTTTTTAAATTTTCTAAATCATTAAAAAACCATGTTGACCATAAAACTTTAATATTATTTGTTTTGCAGTAGTGTAAAAAAAATTTCCACCCAATAACAAAATTTATTAACTCTATAAAATATTCATTTTTAGAAATATCCCCAGTTTCTTTATTTTTATCTAAATCACTTTTTGGATATCTTTGCATATAGCAGTAATCGCCTTTATTATACGTATCAAATTCAAACCTCCTAGATATGTTTGGCAAAAGAATGAATAGGTAATCTGGTTTTGTGTACTTTTCTATATAAACGCTAAGATTATATATAATCATTTGCCAACCCCAACCAGACCTTGCTAAATTATAAAGTTTTTTATCTTCTATATTACTTTGATTTAAAAGTATTGTTGGCCAAACTGTATCTAGATTTCCCCCTATTCCTTCCGTTTGAGAGCACCCAGCAAATAAAATATGAGGCCTTGAAGGAGACTCAGTAAACTCTTCACATCTAAAAAAATTACTATTGTATGAATATGTAACTGTTCCATCATCTACTACACCAGTTTTTATCTCAGATTGTGTGATGGTTTCTGTATATATGTTTGATCCAGCATGCCAAGATAAATCAAAATCATTATGAAATATATTTTTCATAGCATGGTTATTAACATGTTCTGGAATAATATAATCTTTAGAAAGGCTCAATAATTTCTCCTTAAGTATATATCATAAAATCCTAATTTGTGTAAAGCCAGTGCATCGACTGACCAATTTTTATTAAAAAACAAAAACTCATTAACAGTTTGAAATGTTCCATAAAATACATTATCTATAATTCCATCATATATTGTGTAATCATTAAGCCCAATTATTCCTCCGACGGGAATTAAATTTGAAGCATATGATAAAACTTCTCTTGTTGCTTTTCTACCATTATGAATATCTATATAGATGTAGTCATAAAGTCTTCCTTCTTTCATAAACTCTGGGAGAATGTTTTCTGCATCTCCCTTATATGTATTTGCATTACCATATTTCTTAAATTTATTTTTAATAAAATCTTCAGACTCTTCTGCGGTAAAGTCATACGTATGTTTGATTGGACTACACTGACACTCACCAAACCTTCTCCAAGACCAACATTTCATGTCCTGATCATACCTACAAACCAAATCAATTACCGATGGTTGTGTATTTTGACAAACTATTTCTGAATAATATCCCCATGCTACACCAATTTCCATATACCTTAATCCCTTTTTTAGATGTTTAGTATATTCTTCTCTAGACACTACAATTTTTGCACCTTTTAATTGTTCTTGATTTAATTGATATGGATCTTCAATCTCATCTAACTCTAACTGTCTTATTTCATTAAATGAAAATGGTGGAACGGTTCGTTTTGCCGTGTGATTTTTTTCTTTTTCTAAAGTCAATTTCTTTTGTTCTTCTGTTAGAGCCATTATTTTATTATACACCATGCTGTGGTAAAATTAAGTATGCTGATTTTAGATGATAATTTTTTAGATTTGGGTGATATTTTATCTTTAGAAAATATGATGTACAAAGATCCAAATTCTAATTTTCCATGGCATTTTAATGGAGGAACTAACGAAACAAAAAACAACAATGTTGTTTTAAATGATATTAAATATATAGATTCTCAACAATTTGTTCATTTGGCATACCATAATTCACAAAAGTATTCTCCATTTTATGATACATGTTTATATATTTTTAATAAATTTACTAAAAAGCATAACATAAATGTAGAAAATATATTTAGAGTAAAAGCAAACCTTATCTTAAAAGACGGAGATGATGTTAAGGTACATTATCCTCACATAGATACGGATCATGAGCATTTTGTATTTTTATATTATGTCAATGATTCAGATGGAGACACGATTTTATTTAATGAAAAATACCCAATGGAAAATAAAAATTTAACAATTGATAAAAAGATTAATCCGAAGGCTGGAAAGGCAGTACTATTTAATGGACTTCAGTATCATTCATCTTCTAGTCCAATAAAAAATAATATAAGATGTGTTATTAATATAGACTTTACTGGTAAGGTTAATTTGTGATATAATATATATGTACCTGCCCAAGGGGGGGTACTTAAAATGACTCGCTTAACAAGGAGGAAAAATGGTAAGTACATGGTCATTGGATCTTTTTAAAGATCCTTTTTTTATTGGTTTCAACAGAGAGTTGGACCGCTTCTACAACATCCATCGTGAGGCAACTCGTCAATCCTATCCACCATATGATGTGGTAAAGATAGATGAGGACACTTACAAGTTATCTTTGGCCATTGCTGGCTTCAGCAAGGACGAAGTTGAGGTTTCTGTGGATAATGGAAGTCTAATCGTCAAGGGTGAGAAAACCGAAGAAGGTACAGAAAATGTACTTCATAAGGGTATCGCAACTCGCAAATTCACACGCACCTTTGCTCTTGGAGAGTATATGGAGGTAGATCGTGCTGAAATGGCAGACGGTATTCTTAGCGTCTTTGTGGAAAGAAACATCCCCGAAGAAAAGAAACCAAAAACTATCAAAATCAAGTAAATAAAATACCACCTGAGCATGTGGCTAAACTGCTCATTTTACATGCTATAATTTCTATATGCCATATTCTGTAGGTGCTAAGGGTTCTCACGGTTGCTCTGGATACCCTGCTGTAAAAACAAGCACAGGAGAGGTTATGGGCTGTCATAAGACTAAGGAAGAGGCAGCAGCACAGATATATGCTATAAACCGTTCTGAAGGCAATATAAAGGCAGATTGCTGTCCTGATGAATTGGAAAAGAAAGCACCATGTTGGGATGGGTATGTACAGCGTGGAATGAAAGAAAAAAATGGAAAGATGGTTCCTAATTGTGTACCAGCAAAAAAGTTTTTATGGGAAGGCTCTGCTTTTGCAAAGAAGGGACGTGATATTCGTGGCATCTTCAGGATCTTATAAGAGACATGATAAGTTTAATGCTGTGCAAATTAAAGATGGAAATGTTGTACGCCTAAGAAAAGATGGAACTATAAAGGCTATACTTGGAAAGTATGGCGAATATGGCAAAAAATCTAAATAGTTAAGTTATTTTTTATACCATCTATTACAATACATAGGTTACCAAATATTTTATTATTGTTTATGTATTGTTTTATATCAGCAAGAGTTCCCCTAATGATTTTTTGATGTTCTGTAGTTAAATCAATTCCAAACATTGCCTTTCTATTTTCTCCAAAAAAGACAATACATTCATTAATAAATACATCATGATCAAAACAATTATGAAGCATATGTATTTTATCTTCTTTGTCTATAGGCCTTTGACTTGAATTGTGCAGTAAAAATATCATTGGAACTGGAGATGTTTTAAGAAATTCAAATTTTTTATGTCTTTCTTCATTTATATTATGCATGAACCCTTCAAATAAAAAATTATTTAATATATTTGATAAAGATGCAGCAGCAAGTGCAACTGATGGGCCTGGAGTTGTAACAATGTCTATGTTATTTTTTATAGCCTCATTAACTAAAATTGTGCCAGGGTCTGCAAGTCCAGGCATACCTTCGTCAGAAATAATATATACGTCTTCTCCATTTTTTAAAATAGAGATAATTTTATCTTTAACATTTTCTTCACGATTATTATTTAATGAAAAACATATATCAATTAATTCTGCACTATAATAAAAATTATTTAAGGTACAGTATTCTGTAAACCTATCAACATCTTCAACACATATGTATTTAGCATCTCTAAAGGCATTTAAAAGCCTTGTAGAGACATCAAGCATGTTTCCAATAGGAGATCCTATTAAATGTAGTTTACCAAACATCCCTGCTTCTTTCTATATGTTTATTACAAATATTTAAAATTTGATCAGTATACTTATCATAATCTATATCTAATATTAAGTTACCGTCAACTAATTTATGCACCTTAATATCTTTTCCTATTTGAAATAAGATATCTTTAATGGATTCCTCTAATTCATTCATTTTAATAAAAAGTAGTTGGGTCTGGATGCATATCATAATATTCTGAAAAGAACCTATTTCTTTCATGCAATATCTGATCTTGTCCGTCATCATACGGTACGTCATCAACATATTCTAAATGACAGAATATCATATCTTGATGGCTTCCTGGCTTTAATTCTTTTGCTCTGCGCCAGTGCGGTTGTTGCGTACCAGCAAAAACTAATGCTTGATTATCTTCTAAAAAATATTCAATATCTTCAACAACAACACCCCACTCTTCGTCAGCACGAACCTGAATATCAAAGGTAATTCTCTGCTTGTCTCTCATGTCTGTATGTGGAAATAATTTTGTCATCCAGCCGTATTCTATACTATATCTAGCAAATGAATGATCTTCTACTAATCTAACGTGATCTCCCAAAGATTTTTTAACTGCTTCATTAATTTTACCTTTTATTCTTGGTCCTAAATCTATATGCCATGCTTTCATTCCGCCCCATTTTTGTATTTGGGTTTTTTCTTCAGGAGTGTTATTAATTATTTCATATAAATGATCTATGTCTTCTTTTGAAAATATATTATCTATAATTATTGGTTCAAAATCTTGATTTGATATTGGTGTTTGAGACTTTTTCAATTCCATATACTTATCGTATGCTGGTCCTTTTTCTGGAGTTTTCATAATATTAAAATTATACCATAGTGTATAATGAATATATGTCATTTGGAAAATTGTATTTGGTTGGATTGCCTATCGGTAACTGGGAAGATATGTCAGTAAGAGCATTTAAATATATTCAAAATGCTAAAAATATAGTGATAGAAAGAGAGGAGGCTTTTGAAAAGATATGGCCTGCTCTTGGAATGCAAAAACCAAATGTTAATACAATATCTATTGAATATGATTCTGATGGCGGGGAACCTGGAGAGGCATACGAACTTCATAATATGAATAAGATAATTGATTTATTAAAAAATGGAGAAGATGTCTTTTTAATTTCAGATGAAGGAATGCCAGGAGTTGCAGATCCAGGAGCAAGAATAGTAAAGAAATGTATTTATGAAGGTATTCATGTTACTTCAACTCCAGGGCCTTCTGTTGTAATGGCTGCTGTTGCAGTCACTGGAGCAATGCATAATTTTATATTTGAATCTTTTTTGCCGTTTGTAAAAGATGAAAGAATTCAATTCTTAAAAGAAAGAAAAGATTACAGTTACCCAATGGTTATAATGCTTAGGAATGTAAAAAGAGGACAGGAATTTCATAACGAAATACCAGAATTTTTAGAAGAAGCCTGTGATGTATTAGGTAAAGATAGATGGGCATCTCTTTGTTATAACTTAACTATGGATACAGAAAAAGTTATTCATAATACATTAGATAATCTAAAAGAGTATTTTAATTCTAATATAAGAGTTATGAGTGATCAAATTTGTATAGTTGTACAAAGTAAAAACTATAACTAAAACATAAGTGAATGTGAACCATCGCAAAATGGTTTATTTTTGGATGTGTTGCAAACACATAACTTTTTACGTTTCAAATTTGATTGATTGATAGTTAAAGTTTCTTTACTATCACACATCTTTATTGTACACATATCACCTTCAACAGATAATACTTCAGCAGCCTTTTTATTATTATCGTCATCACTAATAACCATAACTATAATTCCTGGTTTCATTTTTTTCCTCTCATTATATCCATTATAGCCCATTGAGATATAGTATACCTTGTACCAGAAGTTATAGGAGTAACTCCGTGAACATAATATAAACTGCCAGGAAAAGTTACTAAAGATCCCCTTTTTGGCTTAAAATAATAATCATGTTGTGGAAAATATAGATAGCCGTCATCATAGTCATCATTAAGATAAACGAGAATAGAAACATGACCACTCCACATATTGTCCCACTTATTTATTTGTTCTTCTGGAGACGGACCTTCGTCATGATCTGGGTCATTATTAACATAGTCAATATCTAAAATATCTGTATGTGGTGCAAGATAGGTATTTACTGGATGTACCATTAGCATACATGCTTTATCTTTATATAGTTCAGTTTTCCAAATTTCTTTTGCAGCATCAACCATTTTTGTACCAAGTTTTTCTACATAATTGTTATGTTCATAATCATTTTGATTAAAATCCAAAGCCATGGTTAATGGGTAACAGTGAGTCCTTTCTGACATGATTTCATACTTCTGTATAATTCTAATTGCTTCCTGGATTTCTTTTTCAGATAACCAATTTTCTATTATTTTAATATTGTCTACCCCAATACCATATTTTCTTGTAAAATTATCTTCTATTTTATATTTATCCCTATCTTCAAAAAAATATGGAATATCTAACCCTTTATCAATAAATAACTTAGATACTTTTTCAGATTTCATATTATTATTATACCATCTGATATAATTTATAAATGCCAGAAAAAAGACTTATTTCTGAAAAACAATTAGAAAATGCCAAAATATTTCAAGATAGATGGTCTTGGGCAAAACAACTTCCTGATAACATTAATTTTATGGAACTTGGTGTTGCAGCAGGTGATTTTTCTCATTTTTTATTAACAAACATTAAACTAAATAACTTATATTTAATAGATTTATATAACCATAATGATTTTAGAACTGGATGGGATGAGATAAAATCAACTAGATTTAATAGTACTACTCATTATAATTTTGTAAAAGAAAGATTTAAAAGTTTTAATAACGTAAAAATGATAAAAGGTTTTTCTCATAATGTAATGCAAAAACTAATAAATGATAATAAAATAAAATTTGATGTTGTATATTTAGACACTGATCATAAAAAAGATCAGTTATTAAAAGAAATTCCGCTTGCAATAAAACTTTTAAAGCCCAACGGCATTTTGGCTTTTAATGATTTTATTGTTCATACAGAAAATGATACAAAATATGATACTATATCCGTTGTTGTAGATTTTCTATATGATAATTTAGATTGGGAAGTTATAGGATTTGCTTTAGATACTTATATGTACTGTGATATATATTTGAGAAAAATTAGCAGCACTAACGGGAATTGAACCCGTCTTTCCGCCGTGAAAGGGCGATGTCCTGACCGATAGACGATAGTGCCATAATTAATTTTACCACAATGCGGTATAATTTAAAAATGAAAATACTTATTAATTCATATCCGTGGTCAGGACACATAGATCTTTCAGCAACATTAATTAGATCGATAAATTATGATTATAATAACAAACCACAATGGCCATATAAAGATAATTGGATAATTTGGAAACAAGAATCTATTTTGTTTTTACCTAAATATAGTGACGACACAGTTTTATGTTCTGTAATTAGAAATCCAGAAGAAGTAATATTAATAAATATTGATAAGATATTGTCTGGATATAATGGTCAAAAAATTTTAGGTAAAGATTTTTCAGAGGGTACTTGGATAAACAACACTAACAAATTATTTGATAGAGATTATAAAATAATATCTCATCAAATACAACAATATGAATCATATATAAAATGCATGGAAAAATCAAATAATAATATAAATATTTTTACATATGATGAGTGTAAAAACAATATAAAAGAATGTGTTTTATCAATTTTTGATAAAGCAAAAGTTACTCCATCATTGTTAAATTATGATAAAATTTATTTTGAAGATACAATAAAACATGAAAAAAGTATTTTATATTATCAAATATTGGAAGTTGTTAAAAATGATAAAACTTATAATGACCTTGAAAAATGGTATAAAAATTTATATAACTTTTGCGATCCGTATGAGACTTGAACTCACGACCTCTACCGTGACAGGGTAGCGTTCTAACCAACTGAACTAACGGACCTCGCTGGTCTGGCAGGTCTCGATCCTGCGACATCTCGATTAACAGTCGAGTGTTCTACCAACTGAACTACAGACCAATATTTAATTGTAGCACCTCTGATTGGATTTGAACCAACGACAAACGGATTAGAAGTCCGCTACTCTATCCACTGAGTTACAGAGGTAAAGTGCCCCTGGTTGGATTCGAACCAACGCTTGCATGATTTTAAGTCATGTGCCTCTGCCACTGGGCTACAAGGGCAAAGTAGAGCAGGTAGGACTTGAACCTACGATAACCGAATTATGAGTTCGGGGCCTTGACCAACTTGGCTACTGCTCCATGAGTTTTATTCTTTATCTAAAACTCTAAAAGCATCTCCAGTTTCTGTATCTGTATAGTCCCAATCAAGATTATATTTTTCCCAATATGGAACTCCATCTTCATCATAGTCATTCCAGCCATCTCCGCTCATATCAAAATCCCATTCATAAAATGTACCAAATTTATAATATATTGGCCAAGTAATCTTCCAAATAGTTGAATGTAGTTTATACCGCCATCCGAAATCTTCTAATTCATCATGATATGAAATACGTAAAATAGCCCAACCCGATATATCTCCACATAGATTAGCAATCCAACGCAACGGTGGGCGGGACTTATTGATCACTTTAGTGTCTTCAAATAAATTTTTCATGAAACCAATACTCCTAGTAATACTCCTATAATAAAACAAAAAAGTCCAACTGACCAATAATAGGTTGATCTAAGATATTCAATTATAATATCTTTGACAACGTCTTTGGGTACTTCAATCTCATAACCTTCATTTTCAGGATCATCAAATCTATAAGATTTCATTTATGCTCCTTATTATGCCTAGAAAGGGTATCATGACCAAAAATACCCCACCTTAACTCTATTTCTTTGTTGCATATATCGCAAACTACTACTCTATTATTTGTCATTATTACCATATTTCATTTGAATATAACATACGATCCAGCCAGCAATCATGGCAGGTATTAACCAAAAAGGGTGTAAATAAGTAATGTCCATATAATCATTATAGCCTATACTAAAATAAAAGTCAAGTATAATAGTTTATATGATACAAAGCGATAAATTTTTTGAAAAACCAGAAAATTGGAATACCCTGAATCCAAATATTATATATAATCATAGAATGTTAAAAGTAATCGAACAGTCAAAAATTAAAGAAGACGGAACTGAAGGAGAAGGAAATTGGGACTCAGAATATCTTTATACAACAAATGTACACACAAATCATAAAAATTTCAAAATACCATACAAGTTAAATAAAGATGGTTTTAGATCTAATAATTTTAATAAAGTAAATAAAAATAAATATACAATTTTATTTACTGGATGTTCTGTTACCTTTGGTCAAGACTTACCTGCAGAAATGGTTTGGCCTGAATTAGTTGCTAAAGAATTAGCGAAAGAAAAAGATATTGATTACTACAATTTGGGAATAATGGGATCATCTATAATGCTCTGTATAAAAAATATATTAGGATTTATAAATACATATGGTATGCCAAATTTAATAATTATGCTAATACCAGATTTATTTAGAACTATATCTTATGATCCAGAAACTAAGTCTTACGTTGATTTAACTCCAAGAGTCAAAGAAGGAAAAGTTGCAATGGAACAAATGATGCCAGAAAACATTTTTTTACAAAACATTTTAAATATAAACTTATTGCAAAATTTATGTGAAGCAAAAAATTGTAAATTTTTATTTTCTGCATATGACAAAATGACAGAAGATGTTTTTGTTAGATTTTCAAATGAGTTTCCATCTTTTTTTAAATCTGAATGTTTAATTAGCGATAAATTACAAGTTAGGGAAAATGATGTTTTGTATTGGGATAGGGCTGCAGATAGAAAACATCCTGGTGGTGGATGGCACGAACTATTTGCAAATAGATTATTGGAGGTTTTAAAAAATGAAAATAAATCTTGATATACGAAAAGATGTAGATAATAATATTTCATTCTTTGATTTTACGCAGTTTGCTACTGAAAGAATGGGCGGTTCAATGCTAAGAAGAAAGGGTGAATGGATAGATGACTATTATTATTCTTTAAGTTCTAACGCTAATGATGTGATGTATAGAATTAACAAAGAAGGGTTTAGAACAAATAATTTTAAAAAAGTTGAAAAAAAAGATAACAAACTAACTATTTTGTCCTCTGGTTGCTCTTTTGGATTTGGACAAGATATGCCAGAAGAGTTTAGATACTCTAATATGGTTGCTCAAGGCTTAAGAAATAACTATGAGGTCGACGAATATAATCTTGGTTTAATGAGTGCCTCAATTCATCTTATAATAAAAAACATTTTTACATTTTTTAATAATTATGGATATCCAGACATTTTATTAATTACTTTTCCAGATATGCACAGAGGTTTTTATTTTGATTTGGGGCAGTCACGTTTTATAGAAACTAACCTATATGTTAATGCATTACATGGATGGATTAGAGAGTCAATGGAATCATGGAAAAAAAATTATCTACCTCATAATAATTTAGTAATATATACAACAATGATTCATATGCTTGACCAAATATGTAAAGCAAATAATGTTTTATTTTTATGGACTTTTTGGGACAATACGACCAAAGAGACTTTTGAGTTTTTCTCTAAATCATATGACTCATATTTTGAATTAGATACTATGTGGCCACAAACATTGTCAAAAGATTATGGAAACCATGACATAAAATATTGGGATATGGCTGGAGATCATCAGCATCCAGGCGGCGGATGGAATAAAGAAGTAGCAGACAAAATGCTTCGATTAATAAATTCAAAGTTAAACATTTAAAATTCGGCGGTAAATAGAAATATCAAACCTACATATGACCTATACGGTCAATAAGGTTTAGTATCTAGTTACACTGCCCACAAGGGCATTTCCAGTTAACTGCTTCAAGATTTAAGATATGATCAATTACAGAGGTTTGCCCTGTCTTGGTTTTCCAATTCTCATCATCTAGGCCATTTTTGGCAAGGAATTCATAGGTAGCCTTAATATGATCAATCATATTATCTTTATTCAGTATATCTATATCTAGTTTAAAGTCTAAACTATCAGTTAAAGCATCAAATACAAGGTTTGATACGTTCTTATCATTAATACCGATAAGGACATGTTCGTAATCTGGTTTAGTATCAGAGTCTACATTTGACACTACAAAAGACTCCATAGGAAGATGTGGTATCTCAAATCTTTGTCTTAATAATTCACCTGCCATAGATGCAACATCGCTATTTGTTACGCATACTATTTTCATTTTATCTCCTTTATAATTGGGTCAAGTCTATCCCAATGTCCAGCAGGATTACCCTGATAAACCTGTCCTGTTTCTCTATCGATCAAAAGCCATTTGGTTGGAGCCTTTGTTTTTATCAAAAGTTCGACGGGATAGGATTGCTCTTCGTAATCCCTATGAGGCCTATTAACCAATTAATAAACTCCATAGTGTAGTAAATACTATTATACCAACAATTATAAGACCAAGGGTTTTAACGCTCTGGTCTGCTTTTTCTTTGTTCATAATCACCCCATATGCATATAGATAAAGTGTTTTTTGCAAACATCGACGACAACGCCAGTCTCTTTATCTGGTTGAGTAAATTCTGGTTTATTATCACAATAATAACACTTTAATGTTTCAGACATATTAACATTATACACTAACCGTGGATATACCATGTAGGCGGTTCTTCGTCAATAGATAGGGCTTCTACTATTTCCCCCGCCAATTTCTTAGACAAAACATCTTTGTGTTTGCCCTTTAAATGATCATAAATAATCTCAGATATTATATCTATTTTAGATTCATTAGATAGCATTATTGTTGCTCCGCATCTGGGTCATTTATATAGAAAAATATTAATTGGACATAGTCGCCATCACCAAATATTTTTTCTGGTCTGTGATGCCATTGAGAACGAGAATCAAAGGCAATGGCTTCGTTGTCCTTAAGTTGATACTCAACATCATCAATTATTATTGGCCACTCTATATTTGATTCTAGTTGATAGTCAAATGTAAGTTTTACATTTTTTGGATCTTTATGTGGTGGAAGATTAGGGTTTGTTATTTTATTATTATATTCTATCCAAGTAGCAGCACCTAGTTTGTAATCTCCTAATGTATCCAGATACCCTTGCACTTTGTTTAATATCTTAGGATCAATGATATCGTTAAGATGTAAGTCATATCTGCCTCTAGTTACTTGGTGACTTGTTTTACCTTTTAATATCATGTGGTCATGATCCCTTACACACTGTTTAATTAATGAGACTTCCTCATTTGTAAATACATTTTTAAATATGATATTGTTCAAAGTATGCCCCTGATTAGTTAGTTTACCATCATATTTGAGGTAATAAAAATCTTACTGTTATTTTATAAGTGGAGTAAAGTGGAGCATTGTGGAGAGTAATGGGTGATGGAGCGCTTTTTAAGGCGGGGATCGTAATGTCAAACCATCAAACCCTATATCCCCAAACCCTTATACCATATATGCCCAATATCTGTCAAACCATCATATCAAGGTTTGGGCATTATACATCCAAAACCATGGTTTGTCAATAGGTTCGTAATCTATTTTTGGATGAAAATTGCCAAATATCCAGGAAAAATTCCAATAAGTTCGTAATAAGTTTTAAAAGGTTTTAAAAAACCAGAAAACCAGGAAATATGGTTTGTTATTGACTTATAGGGGGATTGGTGGTAGTATCGTAATCTTTTTTAGTCCCCGCCTCTGGCGGTGAAAAATCGGCGGGGGTAAAGGAAAAGTATCTTCCTAAACCAATAGCCCTAGTAAAGGCTACAAAGGCATTAGACAAACCTTTATCCATATCTCTTGCTTGGTTTGGATAATTTAATCTATAGAAGTGTCTGGCCATACAAACTATCATAACACAGTTTATTATGGTTTGGCCATAAAATGGTTTGGATCGTAATCTGGGAAAAATGGTTTGATATCGTAATGGTTTGTTAACCTAAAATTAATAACCGACCCTTTTTCAGGGCTAGGCTAAGGGGCCAAGTATTTCATCAAGAGTTGTAAACCCAGTATCTTTTATGCCCAAACTTTCTAAAAATAAATCCCATGTTTCATTTATATAATTAGTGGCAATATCATTAGCAGGAATAATATCTTGTGCGACAGCAAACGCTAGTGGCAACCCAATATCGTTATAGTCAGTGAAGTCCTCAAACTCAGGTTCATTTTTATAATTTAACCAAAGGTCGCCTAATATAATACATCTATCAGAAAAGTCTGTATTGGTATTCGTCATTGTATTTCTCCTCTTTGTGGTATTGTGCGCTTTGTGCTATTTCTATAAATCTATTATACGATACTGTTGGTGCTATGTCTGCTAAGTATTGTCCAACCTGTTCTATGTCAATACGCAGGTCAGAAACCTCTTTGGCAAGTCGCATAGCAACTCGTTCCTCGTCAGTAATTCTGTGTCGTCTAATCATAGTTCTCCTATTGTCATTGTATCAAAAAGAAAGGGGGAGCGCAAGTCCAAGCATAACCTACGCTCCCGTAGAGGGGACCCAACCCTCTTTATGATGTGACCGTCGTCACAAGCCCATGATAATTAATAAATTCATCAATGCCGTGGGTACCAGTATCGTCCGTAACAGTACTGTCAGTTAAGTCTATTACGATTGGGTGGTCCACAAATCCAAGGTTGTTAGGGTTGCAGGCATAGAGACCATAGTGCAACTCATCCAGGAGGTCATCCTTCAAGAGGTAACTAACAGCCATGCGGGTGTAATATGACTCATCACCTTTGCGTGGTGCTGCATGCTGCAGTGCTGCTGCCAGGTCTTCATACATGGTATCTTCACCCCAGTGGCTGTATAAGGCCACAGCCTGGTCCTTTGACTGCTTAAAAACGAATGTACAACGTGCTCCCATTTTGGGTCCTTTCGATAGTAGGTTTTTCTTCAATGATATCAAGATTGAGGTCTAATGTCAACTGTTCGTACATTATGCCTCCTCAAAAGCAACTACAGATAGATCTGAAAGTACTTCACTCCAGATCTCTCCTTCTCCAGCCTCTGATTCAACTACAAAGTTCATATAGGCCCCAGAAGGCTCGTGTATTACTTCGATATTATATTGTGGCACTGTCATCCCTTTCTGCTATAGCAAATGATAGTTGATAAGTTAAAGTATAAAGATATGAGAGAGCGTCTAACTGTCCCTCCCAATACTTACGGTCCATGGAATCCATGGCCTCGCCAGTCTTGTTCTCTGCTTCTTGGGCCAACTCCAGTTGCTCTTCAGCCTCTTTCATTAGCCATTTGAGTTCACCATGCATAATATCAAGGCCATTGCTGCCAATGTCGACTTGCTTTTGTAGGTCATCAGTTAGTTCCATTGTTGTTGGCTGCATTCTCTTCTCCTATCTTTATAAAGTGGCGGGTAGCAATAATCTGTCCCGCTAACCAATTGTATTCGAACTCTAAATCTCTATAGTCTTTAGAATTCTCATCTAGCATTTCCATTTCTTCTGCAATACCCTCTTGGTCTTGCTCAATAGATATTAGATGTATCTTCATATACTCTAATAAGTAATTACTCACACTCATGGTCATCCTCTTCGTTATAAATGAATACTCCACAAGTATCGCATTCTTCAGGGAATTCGTCAAGTTGTATCTGTACTATGATGTCTTCAGGGCACGGTACTTCAGTAATAAAATAACCAATCCTATTAACAAAAGACCAGCCAGACCAAATATATCCTACACCCATATCACCGTCCCCATAGGTCCAGATTTTTGCAGGGTCCTGAGATTTAACAAACTCTACCTCATCACCATATGTTTCAAACATAATTCCTCCGTCATCCGATTGGAATGAAGCATTCTTATCGATATGATTGAGGATAGGTTTATACGTGGTAAGCCATTCGTCGAATGACATTTCAATTAATTGTTGGGTCATAAATAAATCATATCAAAAACACATTGATATGTCAAACACGTCCCTCTGCTAGTAATCCTAGTAGTAGATCTTCTAATTGTCTCAATACCGCCCTATCCTCTGCGGCGAATTTAGTATCCTTAATATGATGATGGATGGCATAATTTAGTACTGTAACCATATTCTCAACATCTTCTGTTTTATAGCCTAGCATTATTTCCTTTCTGTGGGTTTCTACCATTTTACCAAAATCTAGGGGAAAAAGCAAGTTCTACGTAATAAAAAAAATTCATAACATTTTTAGTCGGTTACGTAATAAAAGTTTTTTATGATATTTTTGGTCGGCCACTTTTTTGATCTTTTGTCAAATAAAAAATTGAGCAGTTTATACTCATGCTCAGGAGTTGAATTAGTTATACCAATTCTAAAGTGTTGCGAACAACATTTAGCAAACGATTTTTTTCTGCTGTGATAGCAGGGTCAAAACCACTTGAACCCATTAGGATTGATTCAGTAAGACCACGCTTACCACCACGATACCAATCGATTCTTTCTGTGAGTGCGTTCCAAGCACCCCAAGCAGTATTGGCAATCATGCCATTGAATTCACCTGTGTAAATATCATTGATTAAATCAACTTTATTTGTCCACTTAGAAAGTGCGCCTTTCTTAGTTTCATCAGGCTTAGGATACGCAGCAAGAACAATATCATTGAATTGTTGCGCTGTGATTTCTTTTTCAATCATGAGTTGCGCCATGATAGAAAACTCATCCATATAAGCATTAGCAACAGCAAGAGCCTCACGAGCCTGTTGAACTTTACCCTCA
>JACCEB012135217.1_pt1 | contig 55333 bp, 52 predicted proteins | sample 7454761 | NCBI WGS metagenome assembly JACCEB01 (sample SAMN15323454, study PRJNA562643) | freshwater metagenome | isolation source: river surface water | place: USA:Blue River Watershed | collected 2017-08-18
AGTGGTTCCAAAGGTAGGAGGTTTGGAAAGAAGAAAGTTGAAGGTTCCAGTGGCAGGTGTGGTGGTTCCAAAGGTAGGAGGTTTGGAAAGAGGAAAGTTGAAGGTTCCAGTGGCAGGTGTGGTGGTTCCAAAGGTGGAAGGAAAGTTGAAGGATGATTTTGGTGTTGTTCGAATATAAACAGGCACATAACTTTCACTGTCTGTAGGGTCAATTGTTCCATTCACAACTGAAAACTTATTTTGATTCTCACCTCTGAAAATCTTTGTTAATTCTTCTTTGTTATCAATATAATCGGAATATAGGTATTTTTGATTATTTTTGTAATTAAGAATTTTAAATCTGGCATTATATCCATCAAATACCATACAATGAGCAATTTTATAAGTATGACCATTGAAATTAATGGTTTCCTTGAAATTTTTAACATCGTCATAAGTAGTCTCATAGCCACTCTCCAAATTCAAATTCTTAATTACATTAAACCACAAGCAATTATTAACAATCCTCTGGTCACTATTAATATAAGAGGTTTTGTTAATAGAGCTGTTGATAAGAAATAGGACATCCGGATTATCTCTCAATAATTTCATATTTTCACTCATAATAGTCTCAGATGTAGAAGTAATCATCTGATTGTATTTAATCGTATTCATATAGATATTATTATCCTTATAAGTAACATCCAAACATAATGAACCTGAATTCTTAAACAATTCGATAAGGTCATTCACAAGTTCATAAGAACGATTCATTTTTTTGATAATGATAGTAATCTTTGATATATATAAATATCATTTTTTTATTTATATTTTGCCAATAGTTCTTCCTTGTTTTTATTATCATCGAATATATACCATTGTTTCTTAGTTGCGTCCCACCTTGCTCCCAACGCTTTCGCTTCGTCCTTTTGCTGATATGAAACCTTTAAATAAATTTTAGGTTTTGTTTTTATCTCCTTAGGGGAATCATTATTTATCGATTTATTCGCCAGTAAATCTGCATAATAATTTCCGATGGAATGTCTATCCTTATTATCTGTATGTGCTTGAATGTGTTTATATTTAATATCAAAGGTTCTCGATAATTCATATACCTCCCTCACAAGTTCCAAATTAGGAATTATTTTATCCTTCTTTTGTTTCCAATCCCTTTCTTCCAATTTCTTTCCATAAGTAGTAGCACATTTAATAACATATTCAGAATCAGTGACAATTATCTTATCTTTCATTTTCATATCCTTTATTAATTGAATGGCTTCAATTACAGCAGTCAATTCAGCAATATTATTTGTCACCTTTGCCCCTTTTAACTCCTTCGAGATATTTAAGGGATTGTCTTTTGAGAAATAGATGCCAATACCAGCACGAGCATTCGGACTTCCATTATTTATACAAGCACCATCTGTATATACATATAACTTATTCGAGTATTCTTGTACAAAATTGGTGGCTTCTTCGAGAGTTGAAAATTTCTTATAAATAGCGCCTTTATAATTTTCAATGAAAGGTTTACAATCGTTCCAAGATGTAAACACACCTCTTTTTTCACCAACAGCAATTGCATAAAAAGAACTCATTTATCTTTAATTATAATGATTGTATTTAAATATAAAAATTGAATAATATTTATTCAATTTTATTTATAAATGCAGACAGGAATAATTTCATTTGGTGATAGAGTAGCTTGGAATATTAAATGTAATAGCACTAAAGATTTAATATTAGATGAAATTTATCATTTGTATGGAATTCGAATTATTCAAAAGCATTATTTTAAATTAGATGAAACGAATATTAAACATCTATCAAAAGTCCCTCATTTAATCTCATTAAGAACTAATGGCAATCGTTATTATATCTATTTCACTAAATATAATGATATTGAAATTATTTATTTTATAGATATGAAAATTCATACGGGTTATGATAAACCTCGAATTATTCTCGGAAGAGGACTATTTGCGCCTTCCTTATTTCAAAACACCCTTATTGAAGGTGAAATGGTAAAAACAAAGGATAGTAAATGGATTTTCATAATTAATGACATTATTGCATTTGAAGGCAAAAAATTAGATCATTTAATTTTACCTAAAAGATTAGAGATTATCTATAATCTTTTAAATGACAAATATACACCTGATAAGGTTTGTGACATTTGCTCTTATCAAGTTAAAAGTTATTATTATAATTCAAAAGCTTCTTTGGATGAGCTATTAGAACAATCAAAAAATTTGAATTATACATCAAGAGGTCTTTATTTCTATTCCTATTATCTTAAACATAAACCTAAACTTCTTAATTTCGATGATAAGGTAATCGTGGATGTTAAAAAGAAAATTAAAGATATCACTGAATTTAAACCTCAAGTAAATTCGACGTCAAATACATCCAATTTCATCATTACCTCCAATATTGATATTAAACCAATTTCTCAGGAGGGCGATGAATATCGAGAGTTATGGTTGGCGAAAACAGATGACGCAGATATTTATTACTTATATGATAACTTTAATATCCTAACCTCTAATAAGATTGGGGTTGCATTAGTACCATCATTGAAGGATAGTATAAGATTAAGAAGTCAATTTAAAGACAAAAATTTAACATTTACGATTAAATATAAATGTCTCTTTAATAAGAAATTTAATAAATATCAACCCATTGAAATTATATAAATTACGCTGTATAATAATGATTTGATACTGATATATTGCCTTCTACACCTAATTTAGGATTAAAACTAATTTCATCTTCATTAAACTCATTCACAAATAATGCCATTAAAGTCTCATATCCAATACATTCAACCATTTTATTTGTATTTGCCACCAAAAAATCATGAAATTTATTTATATATTTATAAGGAATTTTATACAAAACAGTACTTACAAAAAGAGTAGATTTATTGATATGTACACAAACTATCTTATCATTTTCAAATCTTTCAAAGTCAAAATAATCATTTAAGAAATATCTGCCACTGATTTTAAAAAGATTATCAAATTTCAAATCATTAGAAATGATAAATCTTAATGCCATTATTGTTGAAGTTCCTTCACCCAAAGATTTAGATAATCCAAATATTTTATCGTGTAATTCTTTATTATCCCATAAATTTAAGATATAATCACAATTATTTGAAAAGTAATTATTTTCTTCTTCAGTAAAATCAGTACATTCAACCAATAAAATTTTACAATCACTAATCATCTCTTTAATACTTTCAATTGTTTTTTTTGTTTGTTCAAATCTTTCTTCTCGTGTATAAATAGTACGGGTTGGCGAATAACTTAAAGGGGTATTAGGTAAATTAATAATAGATGTAACAATAATTAAATTTTTCATATATTATATTATAACAATTGATATAAATACTTAAGTAATATATAATTCAAATGGAGAATTACAGAAATGAAGAGGCTTATTTACATTTATTAAATTTTGTTCTTGAAAATGGAATCAAGAAAGAAACCAGAAATGGAATTACCTATTCTCATTTCGGTTCCTTAATGAAATTTGATGTAAATAATGGAATGACCTTTCCTCTTTTAACAACAAAACGAGTTTTTTTCAGAGGGATTGTGGAAGAACTTTTATGGTTTTTACGAGGTTCTACCAATTCAAAGGAATTGGAAGCAAAGGGGATTAATATTTGGAAAGGAAATTCATCACGTGAATATTTAGATTCGATGGGTCTTTATGGTTATCCAGAAGGAGAATTGGGACCTATTTATGGATACCAATGGAGGTCTTTTAATGGACAAATTGACCAACTTAAGTATCTATTAGAGGAATTACAATTGAAAAATAGTCGCAGAGCATTTATATCCGCCTGGAATCCGGTACAATTAAAGGAACAAGCTTTACCACCCTGTCACATCTCCTACAACTTTTATAAGAACGATGATGAATATCTCAGTTGTATGATGTATATGCGTTCAGCTGATTTATTCTTAGGTGTTCCTTTTAATATTGCTTCAACAACCCTTCTTACTATGATAGTTGCTAAGGTTATGAATATGAAAGTTAGGGAGATATGTGTTACAATCTGTGATAATCATATATATGATGAACATTGTGAACAAGTAAAGGAACAATTGACAAAGGAAAGATTTGAGTTTCCACAATTGATTATTACTAAAGAAGTTGATATGAATTTATCAATTGATGAAAAAATAAAGTGGATTGAGGGATTAACATTTGAGGATTTCGAATTAAAGAATTATAAATGTCATTCAACCATCAAAGCGATTATGAAATAAGACCAATATCTGATAGATATGGTCTTCCTGACTTTGTTTTTATATAAAACAGATTTCCGGTATAATTTGGAACCTTTTTTATATTTCTGATTTTAGTCCAGATGAAATTATTATAGTTACAATAATTATAATAAGATTTATTTATTTTTTTTGGCATCTTAATACTCATCATTCCACCCTCCTTCCATTGAAATGATGGATTTGTACCCAATAATAAACATAAATATTTAATAATCCTAAATTTAGATATTTCATTATTAGAAATAAGAATCTCTTTATTGTCTTCTGTAAGACTTTCGTAAAAAGACGTCAGTTGTTTCTTATTTAAGCCAAATAAATCAGTCATAGGCATATCGAGACAGCAATTTTGATTATCAATTTCATTATCATTATTATCAGCAACTGTAGGAAATCCATAATAGTCAAATGTGGATAATTCACCAATTTTAGTGGAACCAATACAACTCTTGTGATAATTATCCAAATATTCACACATTTCATTCATTTCGATATTTAAGGGGATATTTTTAAGACTATACAATTCGATATTATCATTGACCAAATACCCGTCCATTTTATTTAATTTATATTTCTTTTTGAAAGTTTTAGTAATTTCCTCTATTTCATCAAATACTAAAGCCCCTTCCTTATTTAATACGAGTAGCTGGTCATTATTACTAATTTCACTGGCAGGTTTAAAACCCGAATTAGTGAATAATAATAAATCTCCTTTGTATAACTTTAACATTTACATAAAAATAAATTTATATCTTTAAATCCAAATATTTACTTATACTTATATTTATCACAATTGAGATCCGACCAGGGAACCCCACATATCTTCGAATACGCACAGCGAAGAACATTTTGGTCTAATTTACTATTACCTTTACTTAATTCAACGTCCTTAGTGGCCAAATATAAAGGATAAACTCTGTCACAAGCCATCGGAACATTTTTAATTGGAGTAGTAGGTGTATCAGTAACGCCATAATTAATAACTGGTTGATTAGTAGTTTTATCTATTTCTACGGACATATATTTATTCGCCATTACGTCAAATGAATTAAAAGTGTCGTTTGTTGTATCACTATCATAAGAATTGAGAGGGTAAATGTTTAATTTTCGTGCTGTATCCAATTTTGTGGAATTATCAATATTATATCTAAATTTAAGTAAACCACTTGTGTTATTTGAATTGATAAGAGTGTAATTATTCATTATAAAATTATGTTTAAATAGCTCGGTTTGTGGTAAATTGCTATTGGCAATATCTTTGTAATAAAGACTATTCTTGTCCACTAAATTGGCATAAAGATAATTATTTGAATAACTTGCATTTTTTATTGCTATGTCAGTTGGGAGCACTACATCATTCGCTTTATTCGCACCTGTTAAACGTAAATCGGCCGTTGGAACGCCAGCAGCAGTAGTAACAGAATTTGCTGATTTTGCAATATCTACTTTATTAAAAATAGCAGAATCCATAACACATCTATATTTAAATAATCCAGGGTTTGTCCCTTCGAATAATTGAGTATCATCTGGATTCGTTTCATCAATAGGCACTTTTTCCAAACGCCAATAATCAGGACAGCTTAAAGTATCATAATTATTATTTTTATTTATCTTCACTGGTCTGAAATCCAAAACTTGATAAGTTAAATAAATGGTTATGGCTATCGTACCAATGACAAATACTAATGTAAATGGAAAAAAGCGATTCAATAATATTGCTTTCACCTTTTCGGATAAATAACTTGCTATAAATAGAATGAAGGCAATTAAAGCGTAGGTTATACATATAGCGAGTGTTCCCCAAAAAATACGCTCCTTTTTTAAATTATAAACAGTCATATCGTAATCTGAGAGTTCTTCTTCTTTGTCTGAAACAGCACAACTACTTGTTTTATTTCCCATTTATGATTTACGTTCTATATTATATAAATGATTTTATTTCAAGTGTTTTTGTTCCTTTTTGAGATGGTAATTGTGCGTGTTCTAATGGCATTGGTAATGTACTTACATTTTTCCTATAATTTACATATTGTTTAATGTTAGTTATTATTTCATCCACACACCAACGAATAACACGAGTATTCAATTCCAATATTTGTTCATTCATATTAAAATTTAAATTTTTCGAATATTGTAAATAAATAGAACGCATCACTATCGATAATTCTTGTTCAGACTGTTTACCTATCGAATATTCACCATTACTTTTATTATAAACACTATTTATAATTCCCTCTTGTATGATTTCTATATTTTCCTTTGAAAAATACATTTCACTTAAACAATTGCCTGTATATAAGCGATTGATTGTATTGGCTGTCTTTTCTGTGTATAAACTCGGATGTGCGTTATTAATTTTATAAGTAGGTTTATTAACATCAAATAAATTTACTCTGCCATTCAAAATATATTTATTATAATCCATTTATCTTTTCTTTTCTTTCTTAATTTATAGAAAAGATAATGAAAAATATAAATATTTATGTAACGGAATTAGCAAGAAAATTCAACATTAATTTAAAAGATAAAAGTGCTGAAAAGTGTTTATGTGATTGTGTAGAAAATATCATCGTTAATATGATATCCGTAGCATCCTTAATTGCTCTTATAAATAACTCAAAGTCAGTAACGGATAAAACCATTCAAATTCTACATAAATATGTGATTGATAAATGCGGTGGCAAAGGTAGAAAAGTTAAAGGTGGCGGTGGTGATATCGTTCTTCCCTCTGAATTTTATGGAGTTGATAGTAATCGATATTCTGCAGCAAATGCCTCTGCAGATGTCTTATCTATTGATTTCAATAGTGGCATCTTACGTCCTCAAATTGGTGGTGGTTCTACCAGAATGAACGTCATAGGTGATGCCATTAAAGAGGTGTTGGCCAAAAATGATTTAAAGGCATCTGCGTCCATAATAAAGAAGCTTAAGAGTTTCATTGAAAATTACTTATTTTGTCTATTGAAGAAATTACAAGAATCAAAAACCAAGGTTTCAGCAACTCTTATCAAAAAAACTCTTCATTCTGAAAAACTTTTCAATATTTTTAAATAAGGAAATGAGGCATATATATAATTATTAAATGACTATCATTACTATTGATGGCAATATTGGTGCTGGTAAAACTACAATTCTTAATTATATACACGCAAATCATAACATCTATGTTGATTTGGAACCTATTGATAAGTGGAAGCCATTCTTAGATGATATTTATATTAATAAGCGAAAGTTTTTCAATTTTCAAGTCAGGGTTTGGTTAGACCGCTCTTGGATACAAGAGAAGGATAATAATTCCACAATTGTTATGGAAAGAAGTCCTTATTTTATCCGTCATACCTTTAATGAATATATGGCGGAAAATCATAATGTAAATCCACAAGAAAGTAATATCTTAAATGAGTTATATGATAAAACAGATATTATTTGGAAATCAAATTATTATATTTATATTCGCTCATCACCGTCTAAATGTCTTGAGAGAATAATAAAAAGAGGTAGAGAGAATGAGATGAATATTGATTTGGATTATTTGACAGATATTCACAATCTTCACGAATTTGCTTATCAGAAAGCATTAGAGGAGGGAAGAAATATCGTCTGTATTGATATCGAAAATAAGGATATTGAGGAAATAGCAAATGAAATAATTACTTATATTAAAACTCTCAAGTAATTATTTCTTCGATAGTACAATCATAATCCTTATAATAATCTGGATTATAGATTTTTGAATTAAATTCAATGGCCTTATCAACATTCTTAGTAGCTCTTTTAAAGGCATTTAACAAACATTTATTTTTATCATTCTCAAATAAAATGAGTTTTATGGCTGATTTATTTACATAATCCTCAATGACCATCATAACTCTTCTAAAAATCTCAAAGTTACATAAACGTGGATCCGCAATACAAACATCATTAGTTCCATCTTTAATTGCTCTAATCATCTTACCATTACACATAGATGAAACAAAGTCATCAAAAAAGAGAAATCCCAATGGCTTCAGCTTTTCGTGGAAATAAGTGGTTTTGCCACTTCCAGGAAGTCCAATGATAATTATCAGTTTCATATCGATAACTATTAAAAAATGACATTTATCATTTTTTTTAAATTTATGGCTATGAAATACAATAAATCGTTATTGGAAAAAATAATAAAAGAATACGAATGTAAAATAGATTTAGATAAAATTAACTTTAATAAATCTATAAAGGATATTCAAATAGTATATGAATGTAAATGTGGAAAAAGTAATAGTAAAACAACAGCTAATATTTGTAAATATGGTGCATATTGCTCCAATTGTATTAAAAAGCAAAAGGCTGAAAAAAACAATGAAAAGATGAAAAGTAATTTAGAAGATTTTATATTAAAAGCAAAAAAAATGCATAATGATAAATATGATTACTCTCATATTGATAAATATACAAATAATAAAACAAAAATTAAAATAAGGTGTCCCATTCATAATATATTTGAACAAAGACCGGATGACCATTTAAATGGTCATGGTTGTAAAGGTTGTGCGGCTGAAAAAATTAAACAAGCAAAACAATATTCAACAGAAAATTTCATAACTAAAGCCACACATAAATATAAAGAACGATATGATTATTCATTTGTTAAATATATTGATTGTGCTACACAAGTAGAAATTAAATGTAATATATGTAATAAAACATTCTTTACAAGGCCTTATTATCATTTAACAAATAAGGGTGGTACTTGTAATTATTGTAATAACCAATTTTCAAAATCTCAAATTGAATGGTTAGAATTTCTTTCAAAATTTTATAATATTACAATTAAACACGCTTTAAATGGAGGTGAATTTAAAATTCCAAATACTAATTATCGTGTAGATGGTTATTGCGAAGAAACAAATACAGTTTATGAATTTCACGGTGATTTCTGGCATGGAAATCCAAATATATATGACAGTAAATCATTTAATAAATGTACCAATTGCACATTTGGCGAATTATATGATAGAACATTAAAAAGAGAAAATGAAATAACTAATATGGGATATAACTTAATAGTTATGTGGGAAAACAAATGGAAAAAAATAAATAAATCAATAAAAATAATTCAAATGAAATTTAAATCACTTGAATGTATTAAATAATATTTTTAATTGTTCAATATTATCCATGTATTTATTTTTATATTCAAGTCTGTCAACATTTGAATATCCATTGGAAGCCATAATATTCAGATATTTATCAAGTTCTTTTAATCGACTTGAAGTTGTTTCAAGAAAACTACACATAGTATCTGCTATTTGTGTCATTATTATAGGATAAATGTACTTATCCAAGAATACTTGCCAAATATTCATTCCCATATGAATATTTGAATATTTATAGCGAAGACTTGATTTTATAACCATTTGATTATTTTTATTCTCAAACAATTTCTCACAGAAATATTTAAAACTCACATCTGGTCTATTATTTTTAATTTTAGTCATTAACTCATTTTTATCTAAATGACTGATATCAAATTCAATCTTTTCCTCTTCTTTATTAAATGAAATCAAGTTTATATTATAAGTTATATTATTTATAACATTCCCATTTACTATCGTATTATTAATTATCTGTGGTTGAGGTTGTTGAATTTCTATTTGATTGGAGCTTGGTACATCTATCATAACCTCTTCAGATGGTTGTTCCATTAATTCGGCATTCACTACCTTACATTTCTTAATATGAAAGTTTTTGGAATTTCTATGAGCGAAAATCTTATGACATATATGATATTCAAGTGGATTTGAAACACATTTACAAATGATAATATGCTTATTTAAACTATTTTTTGATGAAAGTTTCTTACCACATTTAGAACAAGTCGTTAAATTATTGTTTTTTTGATTATCGATGTTGTCATTTTGATGATTAATTGTACAACTCTTGTCAATTTTATCTCAATGTCTTGTTATGATATGTCGTGAGAAATTAGCCTTAATATTTGTAGAATATTCACAATAAACACAATTATATATATCTGATGACATTATTTATATATATAACTATATTTATATATCATTTTTATAATAAATATACCCTAAAATTGATAAAATGATAAGTATTGTCAGTGTGTTGTGTGATTTTTATTTTTAAAAAGTCCAAAAAAAAATTTTTCAAAAACTCCCAATTGATTTTCCCAATTGATTTTGAAAAACTTTGAACTTTGTCAGAAAGCAAAAAATAGTGATTTTTACAAGTCACTGGGTCAGTAAGGAGGTTTTTAAAAATCAGTAAAAACGATAGCAGAAAAATATATATAAAGCCTATATAAAAATGTTTATGTATATGAAAACTTTAATTGTTATATTGGGAGAAACAAGAGCATCTGATTTAACCTTTAATAAATTTAAGGAAAATGTTTATGATAAATTAAATGCTGATTTATGTGTATGTATTGGTGTGCAACCAGATTACGATTATAATGATCCATTTTATCAATTGGCAAAATACAAATTTTTATATAATGAATCAACCGAATTTAGTGATAGTTGTAAAAATGCGTATGATTATAGTGAGGCCTTCGAAAAAGCATATAAAGAGATTTCAGATGGAAGACCAGAATATGAAAGTTATGATGATTTATTTAATTTAATACCATTACATTGGCAAGAATTTTTTAAAATAAAGTGTATGTTTATGGGTGGACTTAAGAATGAAAAAAACTCACACGTAGGTTCAGGTGGAATATTAATATTTTTCCGTTGGTTTTTGTTGAAGAACTTAAATGAAAATAATTTAATAAATGAGTATGATAGATTTATTATTACAAGAAGTGATTATATTTATAATTTACCATTTCCTAAACTTGAATTAATGTCACCTGAATATATTTGGATACCCAATGGAGAATATTATGAAGGCTACACAGATAGACAAGTAGTATTATCAAAAACAAATATAAAATCTTACTTAAATATTCTTTCTAATATGACACTTCGTTCAAATGAATATTACAATAAAATGAAGTCGTTCGATGAATGGAACTTCGAAAGATTAATTAAATTTCACTTAGAACAAAATAACGTAGTACATTTAGTAAGAGAATATCCTTATATTATGTATACCGTCAGAAGAGAAAATGGCAGAACAACCTGGGGCTATGGTGAGTATTCACATCATCATGGATATTATATTAAATATATGCCAGAATATTATAGTTTTTGTAAATATAAACAATTATATGAATCATCTGGATACCAATCCATTGATGATTTTTATGCCACGATTATTAAGAACTAACTACTGTAAGGTTAATCCAACCATCATAATACCCATTTGAATAGTTAACTAAGAGGAATTTAAAGGTTGTATCATCAGTAAATGTGAATTCATATAGATGAGGAATAGCTACTAAATCATCCATATCTTCATCATCAATCTCAACATCGAAATAATTAGGAACCTCAATTTCATCAATAGACTTGATTGTTTTACCAATCATTTTCTCAAATCTATAATCCTCCCATTGAATGATTACACTACAGGAGCAACAGTCACCAATGGCATCTATTTGAAATTTCTTATTTCTATCAGTATCAATCCAAAGACGCTGATACTCGTCATTCCAAGTCAATTTTTCATCCTCGTCGAAATTAACAGCGGTAATCGTAAAGGGATGATACTCCTCAAAGTCAATGAACATCTTTTATGATTAAGAATTAAAAAATAAGAATCATTTTTTTATTCTATCACACTCACATCAATCCAACCATCATAATAACCATTTGAATAATTAACCATAATAAACTTGAAAGTAGAACCATCAGTAAATAGAAATTCATATAAATGCGGAGTTGCACAATCACCGAAACATTGCAAATCATCATCAGGCTCAACTTCGAAATTATCGGGAATTTTAATTTGTTCTAATGATTCAATAGTTTTACCTATTATTTCACTAAACTTGAAATTTTCCCATTCACTGATTACACTTACTGAACAGCAATCACCAAATGCTTCGATTTTAAATTTCGCACCACCATCGGTATCAATAGAAACATACTGATACTTTCCACTAAATCCTTCGTCGGCGAAAGTAACATCAGTGATTGCAAAGGGGTATTTCTCAAAGTCAATGAACATCTTTTATGATTAAGAATTAAAAAATAAGAATCATTTTTTTATAGAAGATGGATTGATTCATTGAAATTAATTTAAAATTTATTTTATTCGTATTATTTTTCAAAATAGAAATTGCATTTTTATTCATAGATAAATATTCCCAACAAATCTTATCTAAATTATCAATAATGAGTGGAATAGCATTTGGGTTTTGAGCCAATAAAGAATAATTAATCTTATCTTTATTTTCATTCAGAATAGAAATAGCATTTTTATTGATAGTAAGTAAATTATAATCAATCTTCGATGGCTCTTCTAATAATAAAGAGATGGCGTTTTTATTTAAATTCAAGGTACCATAATCAATAAAACTTTTGTCCTCTTTTAAAAGCTTTATAGCATTTGGATTTTGAGATAAATAAGCAGGATTTATTTTTGTTTTATCCATGATTAATAAACAATTCCTATTTAAATTAAACTCGCGCCAACTAATCATATCCCTATTTTCATTTAAGATAGGAATAGCATTTCTATTTAAAGAAAGAAAACGCCAATGAACTAAATCCATCCTTTCCCTTATTAATGGGATTGCGTTTTTATTCAAACATAGAAATTTATAATTAATCTTATCTTTATGTTTTAGTAGCAATGGTATTGCCTTTGGATTTGCCGATAACTTATTCCAATCAATATCAGGAATACGAGCATCATTTGTATGAATCAAAAATTGAATATAATTGATAGCCGTTTTATTGAAAGATAGGTATTTAAGCTCCAATTTATCTAAATAGGGATAAATGAATCTTCTTGGTTTATAAATGAATAAATACTTATTTTCCATTTTTCTAAAAAAATGATTTTCTTTTTATATAAAAATAATTATAGTAATTTGAATTATGGCCGATACCACTGTTGATAACAAGTACAAGAAGCACGAGCTACGCAGTCATATCTATAATAGACCTGCGATGTATATCGGCACTATCGAGCCAAATACTATCGAAACCTTTGTAATTGATAACTCGAATAAAATCATAAAGAAAACGATTACTTATATTCCTGGTTTATTCAAGATTTTTGATGAAGCGATTGTGAACGCAATTGACCATTCCGTGAGAACTCGTAAAGACCTCACTGATGGTAAGGTTGATACCATAATTGTCAAAAACATCAAGATTCTTATTAATAAAGCCACTGGTGTCATTGAAATTTTCAATGATGGTAATGGTATTGAAATAGTGAAGCATAGTGAATATGGTATTTGGATACCTGAATTGATATTTGGAGAGTTATTGACTTCCAGTAATTATAATGATGATGAGATTAAGACTGTAGGTGGGGTGAATGGCTTAGGTATCAAACTTGCTAACATCTTTTCCAAAGAGTTTACGATTGAAACTGTGGATCATATTCGCAAGAAGATTTATAAACAGACCTTCAAAGATAACTTGACGATTAAGGAAATACCCGAAATTAAGAGTTGTCAAAAGAAGCCTTATACGAAGATTACCTTTCTTCCAGATTATGCTAAATTTGGATTGAAAGAACTCACCGATGATATCTATGATTTATTCAAGAGACGGGTTTATGATGTTTCGGCTTGTACCGATGCTGCTGTCAATGTTTATTTGAATGATACAAAGATTCCTGTTAAAGATTTTGAGAAATATGCAGACCTCTTCTTGGATACTAAGACGACTCAACCGAGGTTTTATGAAAGTCCAAATGAAAGATGGGAGGTCGTTGTTGCTGTGAGTACCACTGGTACCCACGAACAAATGTCATTTGTGAATGGTATTAATACCATCCGTGGTGGCAAACACGTTGAATATATCACAAATGCCATCACCAAGAAGTTAACGGAGATGACATTGGCAAAGAAAAAGAAGACGATTAAGCCTCAACACATTAAAGATAATCTCTTCGTATTTATTAAATCTGTGATTGAGAATCCTTCTTTCGATAGTCAATCGAAGGAAACATTGATGACTCAGATTACTAAATTTGGGTCTAAATGTGAGTTAACGGAGAAGTTTTATGAAAAGTTATATAAATCTGGAATTATTGAGAATGCTTTGAGTGCTACTGAGGTAGTGGAGCAAAAGAAACTCACGAAAACGGATGGAAAGAAAGTTAATAAGATTATCGTCTCAAAATTGGATGATGCTAATCTTGCTGGAACTAAGGATAGCAGTAAATGTACTCTTATCTTAACAGAAGGAGATTCAGCAAAAACTACTGCTATTGCTGGTTTGAGTGTAATTGGTAGAGATTATTATGGTGTATTTCCCCTTCGTGGTAAGATTATGAATGTGAAAGATGTTACTTATCAGAAGATTAGTGAAAATGCTGAAATTACAGCCCTCAAGAAGATTTTAGGGTTGGAACAAAACAAGGATTATTCGGATGGTATTCAATCCCTTCGATATGGAAAGATTATGATTATGACTGACCAAGACCACGACGGAAGTCATATTAAGGGATTGTTGTTTAATGTTTTCGAGACATTATGGACTTCATTATATAAATATGATGGTTTTATGACATCTCTATTGACTCCGATTATCAAGGCTACCAATACTCAAACAAAGGAGGTATTATCCTTCTATAATATGAGTGATTATGAGAATTGGAGTGAAAGTCTTAAGAATAAGAGTCAATGGAAAATTAAATATTATAAGGGACTTGGTACATCTACCGATGAGGAAGCCAAGGATTATTTCAAGAATATGAAGAAGATTACTTATAAACATACGGAGAAATCAGATGAATTTATCAATCTTGCCTTTAATAAAAAGAGGGCAGATGACAGAAAGGAATGGTTATCGAAATATGATAAAGATGAGGTTCTTGATTATAAAGAAGAAGTCGTAGATTACGAGACTTTCATTAATAAAGACCTCATTCATTTCAGTAATAGAAATTTGGAACGTTCTATTCCAAATATTATGGATGGACTCAAGGAGAGTACTCGCAAGATTCTATTTGCCTGTTTTAAAAGAAAGCTTTATACGAATGAGATTAAGGTTGCGCAACTTGCTGGAAATGTGAGTGAGGTAACCGCTTATCACCACGGTGAAAACTCTCTTCAAGAGGCAATCATCGGAATGGCACAGATTTTCGTAGGAACTAATAATATTAACTTACTATCACCCAATGGTCAATTTGGAACACGTATTCAAGGTGGTGAGGATGCTTCATCGCCGAGATATATCTATACAATCCTATCAAAATTGACGAGATTGTTATTTAAGGAGGAAGATAATGCTATCCTCAATTATTTAAATGATGATGGTGTAAGCATTGAGCCCGATTATTATATTCCAATTATCCCAACCATTCTCGTGAATGGTTCTATAGGTATTGGCACTGGTTATTCGACAAATATCCCTCAATTTAATCCTGAAGAGATTATCAAGATTTATCTTGGATTCATTCGTGAGATTAAGGAAAAGATTGGTGATGTTTTAACGGATGAAAATATTCAATCATCGATTTCATTAATCAGAGAGAAAGAGATTGATGAGATTGAACCTTATTATCTCGGATTTAAGGGAGATATTTATAAGAATGAAAAGGGAATTTATAATTCAAAAGGAAATTACAAGTGGATTGATAATTCCACTGTGGAAATCACTGAACTTCCTATTGGAACCTGGACTGAGAATTATAAGGAATTCTTGGAAGATTTGATTGTTAAGAATAATCCCAATCTGAAATCATTTGAAAGTCATTATACCGCTAAGAATGTTAAGTTTATATTAAAGTTATCAGATAATGCGAAAGAAACACTTGATTCCAAGTTTCTACAAGAGTTTAATTTAACCTCGAGTAAAAACCTCGGATTGAATAACTTACATTTATTCACACCCAAGGGTAATATCAAGAAATATGCCAATATTGCCGAAATCTTAAAGGAATGGTCTTATGTTCGTATTGAGAAATATCAAGCGAGAAAAGATAATCAGTTAAAAACGATGGAGGATGAATATCTAATCCTTTCTGCGAAAATTAGATTTATCATTGATGTTATCAAAGGGACTATTATTATTATGAATAAGAAAATGAAAGAAGTGGAGGAACAATTGGAAGCCAAGGATTATTATAAATATCAAGATAGTTATGATTATCTGCTTCGTATGCCTATCTCACAACTTACAACTGAAAAAAAAGAGCAACTGGAAATGGAGGTTAAAAAACTCAAGGATGAAATTGAAACACTGAAGAAGACTTCAATTATGAATATCTGGGAATCTGAGTTATTAACTCTACTGGAGGAATGGATGAAACATAAAAAGGAGATATTAGAGGATTATGAGAATGATTTGAAGGGAGAGACTAAAAAACAAACGAAACGAAGAAAGTAATCAAGTCATTCATCCCCCATAAACTAACGTCTTCATTTTTATTTATGAAATATTTCCATTTATAAGGAATGATTAAAGATTGGTCTTTTTTCAATTTAATTGCTATTATTCTATCATTTTCATCTGGTATTTTTGAAGAAATACTTGCTTTATATATGATTACTTCAGTATCGGCGTTGGCATTCATAAATAGATATTTGTAATTGTTATGTTTCCATTCAGGCTCGTCATTATCATTAGTATCCAACTTTTTAATAAAGTTATAATTAAACCAAGAATAAATCAAATCTTCTTTTTCTTGAATATAATCATCAATTACAATGGGTTGTCTTGTATATAAAATAGGAAAGGTGAAATCATTAACAGTTGTTTGAAGGATTTGAGTGGAGGGTGGAAATATGAAATAACAGGAAATATAAATCAAAATCAAAATTATAATTATGATTAATATTAAATTCATTTATTTATTATAAATAGAAAAATTATGGTGAAAAAACCTAACCTGAAGAAAGGTGGTAAAACCTTTGTTGAAAAACTTTTGGGTACAACAGTCGAGGGACCTTTTATTGCTGATGACATCGATTATAATATTAAGAAGGGTAGGAGTGTGGCTTTAAAAGAGGAATATAAATTAAGAAAGGAGCTTGCTGATGAAGATTATAAAATTGCTGAAAATAAATTAAATAATGAGGAGGATAAAAATCAAAAGATAGCTGACAGAGATTTCAAATATAAGAAACTTAATGACGATAACTTTAAATTCAAATTACAGTTATTTTGGAATTTTATTGTTACCTTAGTAAGTGGTTTTTTAAATATCTTTGCCAAGTTTTTTAATTTCCTAAGAGAGACCACAAGTTCAGTTATCATTCCTGGTGGCAAAGCGGTATTTGATATCTTAATAAAGATTGGTTTTTTTATTGCTGAATTATTTAATGTTGGTGAAGGAGCAATTGTAAAATTAATCGTTTTGATTGTAATTATTGGTATTTGTATTGGTATCGGTTTTATGTTATTCAGTCCATCAACTGGAGGTACAAATATCAATAGTGTTACGGATAAAACAAGTTTAGATGTTTTTGTTAAAATGGAACAACCCTCTTTCCTCGGTAGTTTTACAAGTAGTATTAATAACTTGGTTCCTGATAGTTATAAGATACAATTTACGTCTTTTAAAAATTTAATTAATAAAGCGTTTGGGAATGATATTGTAGCAAAATCTATCAATAATAAACCAAGAGAGGATATTAAAGATGAAGGGAGATATAATGGAGTTACCAATGTTCGTATTGATGACAGTTCACGTATTTATTCCATATTACAACCCAAAAATAAACCTTGGGAGATTAATTTGAATGATTATGAAAATATTGATTTTCATAAATTACCAGAAGAGGTTAAAACTGATATCTTAAAAACAAAAAATAATCGTGATTTTGTGGAGGATTTTGACAATTATAAACTTAAATATAACTTTCAATCTAAGACTGTCACAAATATGACTAATAATGGGGAGGTAAAACGATATAGATATGAATTGGATGCCACGAATACACCCATTAAACCTGATAATAATTTAATAAATAATTTTACTATAAATGAGGTTAAAATAGACCCAATAACAATCACAGATAAAGATATAGATAGAGATAAGGCTAAATTGATGTTCAGTTATGAAAATGGCAAATTTATATATCCTCAAGTTATCTATAATAAAAATAAAAATTATAATAGTAAAGATATAATTCAATGAGTTATTGTCCTATCATAAATAAAGATAATAAACTTTTTATACAGCCAGGAGAGGTATGTGGTTTTACGGCATTGGAAAGAATAAGGGGATTTAATTACGGCGAATTTAATTCAAATGCGAAATATGTATATAACAGTAATTCTATTTTTCCAACCATCTTAGGAGAGGATTTTAATTACAAATATAGAGACCCTTACTCGAATGATTATATTTATCAATATGATAAAAATAAAAAGGATTTGTGTTATCAAATTGGTAAAAATGAATGGGCTTTAAATTGTGCCATTCACCATCAAAACCCCTTATATACCTATAATAGTCAAACGAAGAGTTGTGGATTGATTCCAAATATAAGTCTTCCTTCTGGATTCAAGATTGGAAAAGAAAAAAAGAAAAGTTATTTATATTTCGAAAGTGATAATAAAGAACTTCCCACACACGCATATAAAGACAAAAAGGCCTTTTGCGAAAATAAATGGTTTGATTGGATAACTACTCCTAATTATCATTTCGGAAATCAATATGAGAAGGATAGTGGTGTTTATTCAAAAGAAGATGTTAGGAAATGTTACAAACCCTGTGGGTTAGGATATATGCCTTATTTTACTACGGATAATAAATATATATGTGTTCCTAAAGCTGAGGCTAATGATGGGATTTATGCCAATAAATTCGACTTTTCTCCAATAGCCCTCATTAATCTCATTGGAAATTCAAGAGAAACCTTGGATGCCTTACATAAATCATTTATATTAGATAAATTTATCACTTATAGCAATAATCCAGATATTGAAACTAATTTTTATTTACAAAGCAATTTGATGTATAATGGTGATAATAAGGAGGTGAATATTGGTATTGAAAACATCAAAAATAGTATTACTACTAATATAATCAATAAAAATATCATAAAAATACCGATTATTAATAATACAAATATAATCTCATATCGTAATCCTAATTTTAAAGAAAATGATGCTGAGCTATTAACATTAAGAGGAATGGCTGGCACTGATATGTTAAGTGACCCGATATTAATTCATACCTATTTATTAGCACATCATTATCATAAATTTATTACCACCGATGTATCCAATTATAATAATTATTTTAAAAGTGATGATACAGATAAAAATAACTTAATTTTTGATAATATTAAAAATCATAAATTTAATCTCAAATTCAATATGGATAATTTATTTGGCGATGATTATGAATATAATCGAGATAAAGATAAGTATTTACAGCGATTAGCAAATCTTCTCTATAAAGCGATTAATATCTGTTATGATAATAATAGTGATTTTAGTAAGAATCTAATTATCTATACAGATAGAGCTTTTAAGAATTATTATCCAATATTAAATGGGGAAGTGGTAAGTAGAAGGATATTTGGTACACCACCTGTTGATTTCTATAACATCCCTTATAATCAAAATTTTAAATTTGAATTAACTGTTCCCTTTTTGGAATCTGAAATTATCGATAATAATGATTACTTATTTTCCTATATTGAGTCTATTTTCAATATGGATAGAAACAGAGCTTTAAAATTAACACCTAAATTAGATACTAATAAAGATAAAATTAGGGATTTCTATGCTCCGACTAAAAATAAACAAGTTTTCTTTTATACAAAAGAAGATAATGAGAGATTGAATGATTGTAAATCGGGAGAAATTTTAAATGGTGATAAGAAATGTAAGAGTTGTGGAGAGGTTTGTAATAAAGATACGTGTAAAACAAATCCGCGTTGTGCCTATTTTTGTGATGACATTTGTGCTGAAATTGATGAAAGAGAAATTGATAGTGGTGGAAGATGTGGTAATAAAAGAAAGGCGGTTGAAAAGAAGGAAAAAGAGGGGAAAACGGAAATTAAAGACCCTATAAGTGAAAATTATCAAATTCCGGAATTTACTACCATTTTTAAATCAGCAATTAAAATCTTTTTCGCCCTGATTATTTTATATATGTGTTATATCTTTTATCAAATTTATGGTGAAACAATCACAACTCTATTGAATTTACTCTTATTCAACATTTATAAATTTGCAGATTGGGTTAAACTTTTATTCAAGTCGAATGTGAATGAATATCAATACGAATTTGATGTAAAGGATTATGTACGTAAGAATGCCAGTAGTAAATATGAGAGGGTTATGAATAAACTAAAAACCCCTATTATTTCTTCTTAAATTCATCAATAAATCTTTTTGAGGTTGTTGAAAAATCCACCATAGGTCTTGGATAATTAATTCCACTCACTTCTTTTTTATCCCAATTAAGAATAATCTTATTATCCACATCTCTTAATTCAGGAATCCATTTCTTAATATAAACACAATCTTTATCAAATTTCTGTAATTGAGCCATTGGAGAAAAAATACGAAAATAAGGTTGACTGTCCGTTCCTGTAGAAGCACTCCACTGCCATCCACCATTATTCGAAGAGGGGTCATAATCGACAAGCTTCGTGGCAAAATAATGTTCCCCTTTTCGCCAATCGATGAATAGATTTTTCGTAAGAAAAGATGCCACAATCATTCTACATCTATTATGCATCCATCCACATTCATTCATCTGTCTCATTGCTGCATCCACCAATGGATATCCTGTTTTTCCTTCTTTCCAACGATTAAAATAGGCTTCATTGGTATCCCATTTAATATTCGTATATTTCTTATTATAAGCACTATTGAAGATATAAGGGAAATTAAAGGTTACATTTGCGTAGAAATCGTGCCATAATAACTCACGAATAATTCCGTGTTTTAATGGTAAAGAATAATAAACCTCTCGAATACTTATACATCCAAATTTAATATAAGCACTTAGTTTCGTTGTTTTATCCAAATAAGGAAATTCACGTTCATCGTCATAATTCTTAAAATAATTATCCCTGAGTTTTTTAATGATAACTAAGGCATTTTTGCGACCTCCATTGACCTTTATATTAGGATTGTTTTTGGGTTTTAAGGTAGTAGCATAACTACTTAAAGGTTTTGCAGACGAATCTTTTATAAATGAAAATTTTGAATTACCATCAATGGCAGGTGGTTTTCTAATGATTGCTTTGCGATAAAATGGAGTATACATCAGATATGGCTTTCCGTCATATTTGGTAATTTCGCCAATTTTATGAAGAGTATAATCCTCTTCAGCTATGACATCGATATGATTGACCAAACACCATTTCTTTATTTCCTCATCTCTTTTGATAGCATAAGGAGTATAATCTTTATTAAAACCAACAACTTTGATATCAGAAAACTTACTTTTAAGGGTATTTAGAATAGTGATATCACTATCTGTATAATAGAAATTGAGTTCTGGTAATTCCTCAAGACTTTCAAATAAGAATTGGGCAGAATTGGAGGAATAATATTTATTCTTATCTTTGTCAATTTGATGCTTATTAAAGATAAAAATAGGAAGAATCTTAATTCCCTTATAAGTGTCTCTAATCTTATTTAAGGTTGTGTTATCCACTAATCTTAAATCTCTTCTGAATATAAATATTGCTATTGACGAAGACATCTAATTATTATATATATATATTCTTTATTTGATATCAATGGCAATATTTTTAGTTAAACAAAACTTTTTAAATGATAGATTTATTAACCTCTTATTATATTTCTTATTGTGTAATATAGCATCTTCGCCTATTATCTTACTTAAATTTAACATATCACCGGCTTGATTATTAAAAACAGCATTATCATTTAAAGTTTTAATTATTCCTTTTATATATTTTCGTTGCTCTATTACTAATATTGATTTAATATCAATAGAATCATTCAAAAAATATTCAAAAATGTTGAATAAATCATTTGAACTGTATTGAGCTAATTCAATTACTTTTGGAAATCTACGAGGCATTCCTTCATTATATTTCATAAAACAATCCATCATTTTATCTTTGTAACCAGCTACTATAACAACAATACAACCAATAAATTTATCAATGAAATTAATCAATTCACCTATTACCTCCTCTGAATAACTATCTGCGTTTTTACCATTACAAGGAGTAAGGGTATAAGCTTCATCAATAAAAACAACGCCTTCGAGACCGTTAGAAAGAACTTTACGTGTTTTAAGTCCAGATTGTCCTTGATATGCTGCTATTAAATTTGATTTTGTGGCCATAATTACATTTGTGGTGACTAAAATACCTAAATTTTTCATAACATTTGCAATAACACCAGCAACTTTAGTTTTACCACTACCTGCAGAACCAGTAAGAACATAATTATTAAATCCCTTGAAGAAAAAGGTTGGAACTTCAATAAACATATAAACAATTTTAATTAGTGAAATTCGTATGTCTTCTCTACTTTTACCTTTCAGACTAAAAATACCATTATCAGGGTCTTCAATTATTTGAAGCAATGCTTCTCTTTTTTCTTTTATTTTATTTGGATTAGATTTAATATCATTTAATTTATCATATATAGTTGATTTCATTTTATCTATGGTTTCATTTAAATTTGTTTCCAATTTATCTTTAGCAGTGTCCTTTTTATTATCCAAACCTTCCCAATCAACCTTACTAAGTTTTTTGTAAGTTTTCAATTTAAATTCAAGTGCTTTAACTTCACCATCTATAGCCTTTAAAATAAATTTATCGTTTTTAATATCACTTTTAAGTTTATCAATACTATATTCACCTGTTTCAATTTCATTTATTTCCTTTTTTATATCTTGCAGATATTTGGAATCTGCTTTATTTATATTGATTAAAACAATATCCTCTCTTTCTTTTAAGGGTGATATTTGTTTTTTTGGCGGTGATTTAGATAATGATTTAAGTTTTCCCTTTTCATATTTAATCTTACCAATTGACTGATAAAATTCAATGGTTTCAATAATCTTAGCTTTTAGCTTAGCACCTACATAATTAGTTATAATATCATTATAATTTTCAATTGTAATAGTTTCATTTATTTTTTTAAATAATTCTTTTATTTTTGGTATGGTAAGTTTCTTTAAATCCAATTCTTCAATATAATAAACTTCTTCTTTTGGTTTAATTTTAATATCATTATATAAACCAGAATTCATTATTACACAAAACTTTGTCGCAATAAATTTTTTATAATCCTTATCAGTTTTAAGTGTTTTAAATACCAATTCTTGATGGTGATTTGGATATAATTTTATAAAACCATCATAATCATTTTTAAATGTTTGAATTGGAAGAAGCATTATTGGGTCATTATCATCAATTGTACATTTTTTCCTTTTTTTCAAACTATTATATAAAAGCGAATTCATATAAAATGTCATTTCAATAATTATCTATTATAATGCTTTTTTTTATTATTTTTGTATCAAGTAATTATAAATACGGAATTTTTAAGTTAAAAAGGCTTCTTGATTATTATCAATTCACTGATTATAAAATTATCATTAATTCCAATAATTATCATTTCGATTTAGATTTTGAGGCGAGTTGGATTAATATTCACGATGAACTTAAAGCTCTTTTATTTGCCATTGACTACTTTAATATTCAAGATGATGATTTCATTATTAAATTTAATGCCAATTGTTCCCTTAAATCCCACAGTCCATTCTTGAGAGCTCTTAGGGATAATGATGATAATTATTATGAGGTTATAAGTAAATATTTCTTTACAGATATCATAGGAATTCGATGTTTTTATGTGAAATTCATAGAAAAAAATAATGACATTCATATAGATTTAAGATGGGAAAAAGTGAAAAGTCTTATTTCTGACAAAAAACAATTGTATCTCGAATATTTAGGAATAGATATATCCCAAACAAGAAGCAATCCCTACACAATTTATTAATATAACCGTACATAGACATTTGATAGTCCTTTTAATTTGATTATTTTCATCTTTTAATTTCATAATTACATAAGTATTATTTATTTGAATCGATTTTAACTCATTTATTTTCATATTGATGATATCTATGGCTTCGTCAATATCATCCATTCTTTCGATTAAATCAGTTATCATTTATAACCTTACAGGAGGAAAATGTTTTTCTATGTAATGCGTGAATTCCGTGAAGTTTAATCGCCTCTCTATGTTTCAATGTTGCATATCCCATATTATGATGTAAATCATATTTAAAGAGGTCTTTTTCCTTTTCAAGTAATTCCAATATTTCATTATCGTGAAAATCCTTTGCTACTATCGAAGCGGCAGCCACATTAAGATAGGTGTTATCCGCTTTTGGAACACATTCATAATCAATGATTAAGTCATCACCATCGTCATTATCGTCATAAATAGGAATAATGGGACGAAAATGATTACCATCCACGATTATATTTGTAAACTTAATCCCTTTTCTCATAATTTCATATAAAGCGAGATGCATAGCCTTCATAGAGGCTTCAAGGATATTAATCCTATCAATCTCATCTGGAGGAACAACACCAATTCCATAGGCAATCGCGTGTTTCTTTATATACTCAGCAAGCATCTTTCTTTTCTTGAATGAAAGCTTCTTAGAATCTTTAATTTGGAGATAGGTATCATCTGGAAAAACTTCAGGTAAAATTACAGCACAAGCCACAACATTCCCAAATAACGTCCCTCTACCTACCTCATCCACACCAACAGTCGTAATAGGAGATTTAATCATAAGTAATAATAATCTTTATTTTTCATATCATTTTTTATCAATAAATTCACAAGCCTTTTCGAAAGCAACTTGAATAGTAAGCATTCTTATTATAGATGATAATATAGAGGTATTTATTTTTTTCCATTCAGGTGGAGCAAGTTTTAATAGTTGGGTTTCAACTCTTATAGAACCATCCTTATTATAAGCGGCGAGACCTATGAAAACCTCCCCCAATTTCTTTAAATCTTCTTTATAAGGCATTGAATGACCACTTACAGATATCGCAAATGTAGCATTTGTCTTTTTCAAGACACCAATAGCCATTTCCTCCACACATTTATGACTATAAACATTTGAATCAGTTATTGATAATAAAACCTTCTTAGCATCAGTATCATAAACACAAAAAGAGCCGTATTTACAAGAACCGGCAAAGGGGATATCCACCAAGGTTGAAAACATAAGACCAGCAGTCATAGATTCTGCAGTTGCTATCTTAAGCTTTTTCTTTTTTAACTTCTTTAATAATTCATAGCCATTATAATGGGCATTTGTTTTGGCGAAACTTAGGACATCTTCAGGACGTAATGATTCGAAGGACGGGTCTGTCATTATCTAATAATAATTACAAAAAAATGAGTTTAAGATTATAAATAATAGTTATAGATAAGTGTTGTAAGGATGGATGATGATTTGCTATATCAATTTAATAAGATATTATTGGAAAAAAGAAATGAAATTATTGAAATTGCAAATAGCAAGAAAAGGGAAAATAAAAAAATGACAGACGTCAATAAATTAGATAGAGATACAAATACAACTCTTAACAGACTCAAGGTGGAAAATGAGAAGAAAATTAAGAATTCGGCGAGATATAAGAAAAAGGAGGAGTTATAAATGTATGGAGCAAATCAAAGCTATTCTCAATGAATTGAGACAAAGACCCTTAATTAAACAAAGAACACCTGAATGGTTTAAGTTGAGGGAAAATAGACTTACGGCAAGTGATTTGTATGATGCTATTAAAAACCCTCTTAGTTTAGCAAGAAGGAAATTAAAAGGGGTTACTTATAATTCATCGGCTATTCCGGCATTAAAATGGGGGACGATGTATGAACCAATGGCAACTCGTATTTATGCAAATATAGTTAAAAAGGAGATTTATGAATTTGGATTGATTATTAATGATGATATTAAAAACTTTGGCGCATCTCCTGATGGTATTACGAATGACGGAATTATGATTGAAATTAAATGTCCTATCAAAAGGAAAATTATTGATGGTTGTATTCCTGATAAGTATTATTATCAAATTCAAGGTCAATTGGCTGTTTGTAATTTAAAGGAATGTGATTATATTGAGTGTGAATTTAGTGAATTTGATGATGATAATGAGTATTTAAGTGGAGTTAAAGGTCTTGATAATTATAAACACGGGATTATTGCTGAACTTAAGATTAGAAGTGATTATAATTATCATTACTCGACGGATAATCAAGAAGCAACTGAAAACCTTAAAGAGATGAAGGCCTATGAAGCGAAGGGTTATCGATTAATTTATTGGAAATTAAATTTGATTAATATTCAAAAAGTGGCTTTTGACGAAGAGAAGTGGAAAAATGAAATTGAAGCAAAAATTAACAACTTTCACGATATTTATATGAAAGAAAAAAAGGAAAATAATCCATTAAATTTATTTATTAATGAGGATGATTAGAATTCGGCAATAAAAGCTCTATTTATGGGTATTGTGGGAAAACTACCAGTATTTATACTAATAGAACTTCCATTATTTCTAAATTGAACAGTGGTGTTTGGAGGAACGGCAGATGATATTTGAGTTACAGCATTTTTTCCATTTATGGTTATTGATTGTATTGGCTGTGTGCCAGTTAAGCTGTTATATAAAGTTACTGACCCACTTGCTGGTGTGTTTATTTCAAATAACTCGATATTTATGGAAGTTCCGACAGGAATTTGAAATTTAGATTTAATATAAATATCTAATACGGTACCTGGAACATTATCTGGAGGTAATGAGATATTGGAAAGGCTGTAATTGCCAACGATGAGTTTTCCAGTAGGTGGTTGAGCAATAAAACTATTTATTTTTCTTATCTCATCCATATTATATTTATAAGTATTATATGGTTGAGTGGGAGTTGTTGAATTATACATAACCTTAGCATCATCATATCTCGTGGTATCTGATAATAAATTCAAATTTTTCATATAAACATTATTTTCATTGATATAAAGACCGGCTTCTTCACCTGTGCCACCAAGATAGATGGAATTTGAGTTAAAATCAAAATTGGCGAGAACTCTTCCAGTGCCAGATTTTTTAATATTCAAGTTATTTACGGATCCAGTAGTGCTGGCACTTGGATAGATATTAAAGTTTCCATTTTGAACATTTAAATCAATACAGCTATTTGAATTAGCATAATCACAAATCTTTAATGATCGTTGATTTGGATCAGTTTTAATAGTCATTCCAGAAGCAGCATCAATTCTTTGAAGTAATGATAGAGATAAATTGGGGGTTACTCCAAAATTATAATTAAAAAGAGCTTCATTAATGGAAGCATTATTATTTCTAAATTCAAAGAAATTTTTGAGATTATTATCAAATCTACTTAAATTAGATGAGGTGTTCGCATTTAGAATGGCATTTGTATTTAAATTAGATGAAAATAATGATAATTGTGGAGTGGTGGTATTAACATAAGAGGTAAAATTGCTGGTTAAAGATGATAAATCAGAATTGGTTTTTGAGGTAATGCCGCTATACTTACTATCCACTGTTGATATATTATTAACAATAGTCTTATTCGTATTATTTATATAATCACTTGTTTTTCTAAAATTGGCATTTACCTTATCCTTATTATCACTATAGTTATTATAAAAATATGATATTAATACAAATACCAAAATCAAAACTATTATAATAGTTATCATAATTAAGGCATAAAATAATTCATTCATTTAATTAATTCTATTAAATATTAATTATTTTTATTTCGCTAAGTGTTTCGTCATTGCTTCCTTTTACTGGTTCAGGTAATTGAATATTTGAATTTATATTCGATTGAAATGATTCAACTTTTACATCAAGCAATGGTTGCTTTTGACCTTCATCCTTACCATCCGTTCCTTCAGACATATCATTATTTTCTACTTCATCAGAATCATCATCATCAGAATCATCATCATCAGAATCTTCATCATCAGAATCTTCATCATCAGAATCTTCATCACTACCTTCATCAGAATCTTCATTACTACCTTCATCACTACCTTCATCACTACCTTCATCATCTGAATCTTCATCATCAGAATCCTCACCACCTTTTTTGACTTTTACTGTTTTGATGAAATCTTTTACTTCAGTTTCTGTGGCTAATTTAAGGATGGCTTCTAAATCATCTTTTTTGAGTGTATTATATCCTTTTATAGTAGGAAATTTGGATTGTATTTCTTTGATTAAATCTTCTTTTGTTTGTTTCCCTTTTTTAGCTTGTTGTGGTGCCGCTGTAGCTTTCTTTTTCATATCCTTAGTTTTGACAAATTCTTTAGCCTCTTCTATGGTAGTTAATTCTAAAAGATATTCAAGTTGCTCTTTATTTAATGATTTATAGGCTGTTAATTTTGGAAATTTAGCCTGAACCTCTTTTAATAAATCATCCTTCTTTTTAGCAACTTTCTTAACTTCTTTCTTGATTTCTTCTTTTTTCTTCTCTTTTTTCTTCTCTTCTTTCTTTTCTTCTTCTTTCTCTTCCTTAACTTCTTCAATAATAGTTGGTGTAATGTCAGTGAATTCATCTTCTCCTTCAACAGTTGGTATATCTACATAATCACAATTGAACCGCATTTGAACTCCCATTCCTTCAAACTCTTGAGCAAATAATTTGAAAGTATAAGGTGTTTCTATTATATTTACCTCTGTGTTTCCGCATAATTTACAGAAAGAATTTCTAATTTTATTTTCATATACAGGAAGAGTACCACAATTATTGCAAACTCTCCATCTATATTTATCTGACCTCTCCATCATACTTTCTTTAATAAATCGAGATATACCATGACTGATTAAACTATCACGTTCCATTTCACCAATACGTAAACCACCTGCCTTTCGTCTGCCACCAGTGGGCTGTCTCGTTAATTGAACATTAGGACCCACACCTCTGGCATTAATCTTTTCAGCAACCATATGTTTCAAACGGAAGTAATAAGTGGGACCGATGAAAATCTCTGTATTCATCTGTCGCCCCGTTTGACCATTATATAAAATCTCATTTCCAAATCTCTGATAACTATTTTTTTCCAAATGATTATAAATACTCTCATAATCAAGATTGATAAAAACTGTACCATCACCCAAAAATCCCTCAAGACAACAAAGCTTCGCATACACACATTCCACCAAATGACCTATCGTCATACGCGATGGAATAGCATGAGGATTCACTATTAAATCAGGACGAACTCCATCTTTAGTGAAAGGCATTTGCTCCTCTGGTAAAATCATTCCAATAACTCCCTTTTGACCGTGTCTCGAACAGTGTTTATCCCCAAATTCAGGAATTTTAATTTTCATCAATCTTACCTTACAAACTTTAACATCATCTTCCATTGTTTTTGTTCCCACATAAACTTTATCAGCATAACCATAATAACTTTCATCACTTACGATCGATTGGTCTTTATAAATAGTCCTTTTCTTAACTTCCTTAAATAAACCATTATTTACCTCTTCCATAACTTCAACTTCCAATATCATTCCAATGATAACTGCTTTTTGTCCTCGAGGAATATAAGAACCTTCTTTTATAATACCATCATCGTCTAATAAATCATAATTGGCGTGTTTAAATTGGATATTTATACTTCCATCTTTCTTTTGTAATTCCTCCAAATACTTCTTTGGATGTTTGAAGATTATTCTTTCAAATGGCGAAACCTTTTTCGTACTTGCAGCAATTGTCTTATAATACGAAAGATGAAACATCCCTCTTTCAATTGAACGTTTGTTTATAATCAAACTATCTTCCTGATTGAAACCTGTATATGTCATAATAGCTACAATCAGATTTGCACCATTAGCCATCATATCACTACCTGTGTACTGGGAATGTCGAGTATTTATAATTGCCTTTTGTGGATAATGTTGAATAAATCCAAAGGTATCAAATCTCTTATTAAAATTAGTGGCATAAATACCAATCGCCTGTTTAGTCTGTGCTGCATGGAACACATTTCTGGCGGCAGCATTATGATTACTCATAGGGATATTTGCAGAAACCACACTTAAAGCGGTGGATGGATGAATTTCAAGATGAGTATGAAAGCTATTGATATCAGCTTTAGTCATAGCAATATAACAATTATCAGTTTCCTGAGGGTCTATATATTCAATTAACGCCCCTTCTTTTTCTAACTCCTCTAAAATCTCTTCATCACTCTTCTTCTTAAAGACCTCTAATGACCTTGGATTAGTATATTCATTCTTATAATAGATTTCTTCATTTCTATTTTTATAATTATTATATTTGCCTATAATCAAATCAAACCAGTTATCAAACTTCTTTGTGAATATCCCAGATTTTCCATCTTTGAGGATTATTAGAGGTCTTACGGCTCTTCCAACATCCACATAAACCCTGATTTCATTACTTGAATTATTCCATAAAATAGAAGTAAGGATATTTATCAAGGCATTTCTTTTATAAGCCCTCAAAGTTCTCATTATTCGAATAGGGTCATTTGTAATACCAAACCAACTATTATTTACGAAAACTTTTGTAACGTTCTTATTCAACTTTAAATTATAATTCTCAATAGGAATTACACCAATATCACTCAAACATCTTCTTATAAACTCAGGATTGGTACCCGCCGTTACTTTCGTAAGAAAAGCAAGGTTCTTCAAATAGCCAACAGCAGCACCATCAGGAGTTTCAAATGGACACATAATACCCCATTGATGAGAATGAAGTTTATGAGGTGCTGTCACCTTTATACTTCTATCAATAGGCATATTTACCCTTCGTAAATGAGATAAGAATCCAATATAACTGATACGTGATAAATCTTGGACTTTTCCCAATTCAGGGTCGTCATCTGTAGCCAATCCCCATCGTCCCTTAAGTGATTTGGCAAAGGTATCGGCAATAACTAAAACAGGGATTAATCGATACACATTATCTTTATTTATGAAATTACTATAATCATCAGTATTTTTCCAAGCTCCAAAATAATAGAAATTATCCATAGTATCTCTTATCGTCTTTCTTAATTTCATATAAGCCTCTTGAAATAACTCTGCCAATAGAAAACCACTAATATAAATCCTTTTATTAAAATAATTATCCCTATCACTCTCCTTTCTTATTCCAAGTGCTACATTAATGAACTCCTTTGTTAAATATCCGAGATATTTACCCTTATTTTCAAAGAGATTAATATTAGGGAAGATATCAGAAGCAAATAAATATTTCACATATTCCAATGTTTTATATTTCGTGCGATATTTAATATAATCCAATGCTTGCTCTTGTGTATAAATATAAACCTTTTGTTTATCACTTTCCCTTATATAATAATTATTATAAACAGATGGTCTTATGAAATTTTGAAAATAATTGGTTTCTGTTTCATTATTATCTACACCAAAAATAGTCTCATAAATATCCTTATCACTTTCCACACCCAAAGCTCGAAATAAGATAAAAAGAGGTATTTTACCATCCACAGATGGAAGACTTACATAAATAGCTCCCTTATGTTCATTAAACTTCTCAGTAACCTCTTCATCATCTTTTACGAGATAAAATTCAACTGTTCGAGGAACCAAGACAGTCTCTCCAATTTCACCAGAACATTTAATCTTACCTTTATAACTAAAGTTATCATCGTCTTTGATTTTACCTATAATTAGAGAGTTGTTGGTTTCCGTTTCTTGAGCAATAATGACCTTTTCTTTACCATCAATAATGAAATACCCACCACCATCATATATACATTCACCCAATCTTTGTAAGACTTTATTTCCATTACCATTTAAAACACAAATATCTGAATGAAGCATAATAGGAATACTTCCAATGGCAACCTTTGGAATCATTCTCGTGAAAACCTCTCCATCCTTATTGGTAATTTCAACGTGAACATCGGCATAAATATGAGTTTCATAAGTAATACTTTTCATTCTTGCATCATTGGGTGTGGTAATCTTCTGTTGTCCACCTTCAAAAGAAATCGGGTGGTCAATATAAATCAAATCAGAGTTTTTGCCACCAACATAAACATCAGCTTTCATTATTTCTGATTTTTTATTATCATCCAACTTAATCATAGTAATTGGATTATAGGATTTAATGGTCTGAGGAATAAAAGTCTTTATCAGTTCTCGATAACTGTCTAAATGATGATTTGTAAATGGATATTTATGGTCTTTAAAATGTAAATCTAATATATCCCAATCGTTCATTTATTATACTATTATAATATTATTTATTTCCTATGTCCTCCATATATACTCCTCTTCGCGTGGAATTTCTTCTATTTTTTGTCCTGTTATTTCCACAAATCGAGGATTATTAATATTAAAGTCATCTCCCATACCTCTTCTCCTTATATCATTCATATATCCCATTTCTTTATCCAAAAAACTCTTAAACTCCTTATTGGTGGCATTAAGAAAAGAATTGGCGTAGATAATTATGGCTCCGTTATTATCCAGAATGAGATTGAATGGTGAACTATTACAACCATCACAATCACCTATAAATGAGTTATTAAAAACAGGCTTTGACTTTTTATTACCATTACTATCAATAAATTCAATATCTATTGAAGTAGTCTCAAATATCATCCCTTGAGTGTTGGGAGTTGGATTTTTATTTAAGAAATAAATGATATTTCCAGAATTCCTATCATAAACATAAATAATTCCATTACTGTTGATAGTTAATCCAAAACGATTATTAAATGAAAATAGGGTTTTATTGACCTCAAACAATTCACCAAATGGTAAAACATTTCTTCCAGATACAAGTGTTCGACCCCAAGGCATATATATCAATCTATCAGGTCTTGTATTTTCGTCAAATAGATATAAAGACACAATCACTTCAGGTATTCCTGGATAGAATTTCTGTAATAATGAAAGTTCATAGATTATATTTCTACTGTAATTCTTAGAATAGTGATTTAAAGGAATATCATCTCTTTTCTCATCATTTAAATTTGTAGAATAATAATTCCTAATATATTTATTAATAATCGCGATGATTAAATCCACCGGTGATTTATAACTGGCAATATCATCTGGATTAACATCAGCATTTCTATCTCTTGCTATATTATCACTAACCTTGATATATTTCTCTAAACTTTCCTTGATTTCCTTCATAGCATGAGTTTTTAAGAAAACTGGGAGATCTTTATTATGATTAGTTGCATCTCTGATATTTCTAATATAACCAGTTGTTTGTGCCAAACATTTATTAGGGATAAATGGGGATTGTTTAATAGCATTCTCATTATTCTTACCCTCATCATCGGTGTAAGGAGGTAACATTCGCGAGAAATCCTCGCCTTCATCAGCAATACAACCACCCTCCGCACAGAGTTTTAATAAATCCTCATAAAAACCAAATTTCTTTTCATCTTCACCTTTGAGAATTTCTATTAAACGATAAATGGTTCTATCACTAAGATTCTTATATTTCTTCTTAAGTTCATCATAAGTAACAAGAGTGGTCTTTTTGAAATTTAAGAAATTATCATTGGTAATAAGTGAATAGAAAAATCTTGAGGAATTCATTATATCCGTAAAATTAGTTACATATTTATATTTATTAGTCATATAAGGCACGTAAATAATAAGTTTCAATCTTCCTTTGAATTTATAAGAGATTGCCAAACTTCTTTTATAATTATCCTCATCTTTCGGTTGTTCACCCAATCCCGATGAAAAAAAACTTTTAAAATAACTCACAATTGCTAAAGAACCATCCTGATTGGGAGTAATTCTTTCCTTTCCATACGCAAAGGGGGTGTTATAAGGAGTTTTCATAGTTTCACCATCAAATATACTCCTATCATAATCCAATATTCTTCCAACCAACGCAAAAATAGGAGCAGGGATTTTAATAGGACTTCCACGATTCCCTCGATTAAGATTATTATAAATAGTATCTATAATACGATTGATATGATTTTCTAAATCACCTGGATTTCTAATTTCAACATCCTCTTCTATATAAAGAGATTGAGAAGGAATATGAATTTTATCTAAATTAAACTGCTGATGTGTAAAAAAAACACATTTCATAAATTTTAGATTTCTTGCCATATAACTATAATAAAAAAATAATTTAAAATTAGCGTATATATCTAATAAATTCTTGATAAAAAACGTGGAATATTATGGTCACCAAAATTAGGATGACTATAATTATTTTAATATATATATAATTATAATTTTCAATGAGTTTTGCTATTTCATCATTTAATTTTACATCAGGAGCTTTATAAAAATCATCAAGGTTTTTAATATCTAATTGATATTTATCATTTAGATAAGTAATGAATGGTTTTATAAAATTAAAATCACTTTCTTTTTCATCAATCTTATTAAGTTCATCAATATTAACAAGATAGTATTTATAAGGGTCACCAGTGATTCTTACCTCTTTAATTAAATCATTTAACTTCTTTTCTTTGAATTTAGAATCATCTTCTTTTAAAAACACCTTTGTATCATCTGGATAGGTTTCTATATTCGGAACTTTAGTATCCTCGCGCAAGAATAGATAACTCTTAATAAGATTCATATTAATATCATTATAAATATCTGTGAATTTGAGAATATCTTTTCTGTAATTATTAAAATTAATTTCGTCATAAGACTTATTTTCAATGAATCGAATGTTTGCTTTAATTTTATGTCTTATATTATAATATCCAAGAAGGATTTTGAATGTTTCTGCGTCCCTTTTAGAAAGTTGTTCCAGAAATTTATTATTAATACGTTCACCATAATTAATTCTTTCCATTAAATCATAAATATAATGATTGAAATATCCCCTTTTATTCAAACTTTCCTCTTTGAAATTATTATCGTCCGTTTTTATTCGCAAATAAACTTCACTAACTCCGTTCATTAAATCAATGGTATCCCAATAATTACTATTATGTTCCACTTCAATTTCAATGGCAATGGTATTTAATAAACCATAAATATAAGTATTTTCAAATTCAAGTTTATTTCTATTATTATAAATATTGCTATAATTCAATTTCAAATGAATACCTTGATTTGCTTTGATATCATCCACCACTTCCTTGACAGTATATTCCTTTGTTTTTTGATTTACAAATGGAATTAAACGATTGAATATTATATCTCGAATGAATATATTTCTATTTTCATTTATCGTTTGGTCAGTTATATTACTTAGCGTCAATGATAATATAACTCGTTGATTGTTATTAATGGAAGCAACAATTGCTGTTTTTTTATTTATAATCTCAACGTTTCTTTCATATAAATCTAATTGTGATTTAATTTTACTTAAATATGGATTGATAGTTTTTCCTTCTACTTGTTGAGATAGAAATTCATTTAATCGTTTTTTATTAATAATTAACTTACCACCATCTTTACTTATGATGTGTGAGGTTTTCTCATAGAAATAAACATAAATATCTTTATAAGTTCTTATGAAATCATTAGTAACAACAATACCTTTATCAAATGAATTCAGATTTTTAATATCATCATCATTCAATTTTCTATTATAAATCCTGAAATCTTTCATATCCCCATTAAAATCCCCAATTTTAGTTGTTGTAAAGGTTAAATCGTCATAATTAGGTTGTTTATTTGCTTGAGAAGCCGCCACACCGGCAGCAATTGCCAAAGCAATGAAAAAGAATAGCTCCTTTGTTTCTATTAATTTACCATTTACATAAAGAGATATCTTACTTTTTTCTGAATTTGATAAATCCATAATAATAATCACATTTTGCCATTGATTAAAATTCAAGTCCTTGGCAAAAATAGCATATTTCTTTTTATCTTTTTCTCCTATATTCACATCAAATATGAGATTATTATCGCCTTTTTTTATTCTAAATTTAACTAAATTATCCTTACTCACATATTCAACAATCGAACGATTATCTGTTGTTTTAAACCAAAAGGAAAATGAATAAATTTTATTAGTGTCAATTTTTGGTATGGTTATATAACTTCCAGTTTTAAAGGTAACAATTCCATTTTCACTATCATATATTGGTCTTGGAACATTTGCTACTGCTGTTCCTGGTTTTTCATTTTTAAATTGATGTATATATACCAAGGAATTTTCATATAATGAATTGTAAATCGATTTTATATCTCGTATTTCTTTTATGATTGGATTTACATTTTGATAATTACTGTAATATCTATTGAAAAACTTGCTGATATTAAAATACATAATTCTTCCGTCCATTGAAGAAATGTCATTGGTATACATATTAATAAAAGTAATACCTCCATTTAATATATATTTATCCGAATAGGTGTCATAATCTCCATTCATCTCATTATAAAAATTATCATTTACATTTATGTTTATCTTAAGATAATCATCCGTATTTTCATAAATTCCATCATAACTGATGGATGTTAAAAATGGATCATCTCGTGGATAATTGACGTCTGTAATGGTGATAACACCTTGAATCACTGTAAAATTATAATATTGATTGGTTTTAATATAATTAATCAAACCTTGTTTATTACTAATTTTTAAGTTTAGAGACGTTGGTGAATACCAATAATTATCCTCAGAATTTTCGTATGTAAGTAATGTAAATGTTCTGGAATTTTTAAGAGTGATAATCGATATTACAAGTTTATTATTTACAGCATTTATATCATCTACTGTAATTGTATAAAAACCATCTAATGACTCCGTATTTGGATTTGACTGTGAAACGCCAATAGGTTTTATAAATAAATAATACATTTTTTCAATAATATGAACCTTTAAGTTATAATAATCCTCTGTTAATACATCATTACTAATGATAAGTTTAAAATACCCATTTTGAATGAAATATTTTTGTTGCGGGTCTGGTGTCCTCTTACTTAGATATTTGTATTCTGCCGAGGAACGAATAAATAAATTATCTATCTTTATTTTTTTATTTTCAAATGTTACATCATCCACAGATATATAAACCTTATTACCCACTTTACTTGATTCATAAAGAAAGAAATTATTTCTTAAAAATTCTTGAAAATAGGAATCATCATCTACTTTAATTTCCAAATAATTATCATTTATCAGAGCATTGTATTTCTGTAAAATAACTGTGTCTACAGATAATAAATCGGATGGCGTATTAATCGCAACCTTATTATTATTTATATCATCATCCTTTGTAAAATCATAATTTTCTGTAAAAAGAGTGTTCATTACCTCATAATAATACTTATAATCAAGAAGATGCTTATTATTTACCATTTCTGATAAGTAAATAGTCATCTCAAAATAAATGATGTATACAAATATTATAATTATGGAGATGATAAATAAGGCAAATAAATCAATATTATTAAAATGATATAAGAAAATTCCTATTAAAACGGCGAAGAGAATAATGAGCGAATTTCTCCATAGATATATATATTCTTTCGTGCTAAGATAATCAAAATCATCTCTAATTAAGTAGTTATATAAGTTATATCTCTTTGTATATAACTCCATTCCCCTTATTTTTAATCTAACATTGTTTTTCTAATTGTTTATAATAATCGAAGTTCCATTTAACGATTGTAAGATTGTATAAATATAACATTAGAATTATAAATATAAATAAATATAAATAAATTATCATTTCTATTAGAGTCCTATAAAATATTTAATAACTCTATCATATATCTGTGTTTTTATATAATATAACAGTTTGAATATGTATTCATTAAATCCTGTTTCTTGTGGGTCTTTCGATAATACTATTACAGATATGATATAGAAAATGATGATATTCAAAATAACAATAAAGACGATATAAAGAATGGTTAAAAAGAATGGTATCATTGTATTTGTATTTGTGAGAATTAAAAGATTGATTTGTTTAATCTTTTCATTAATATTCGTATTCAATTTATTAAAATATTCGATTTTATCATCTGGTATTTGACTATAATAAGGCAAATCTTCGTTATACTTACGTATCATCTTTATCTCATCATTATTCATCATTGAAACAAAGGTCATCTTAATTTCACTATCTGTAAATTTGGGTTTATTATCCACATTTGTGGTACAATATTCCTTAAATTTCTCTTTTGTATCCACATCAAACACCATATATTCACGTAAATAATTATAAATATTATAAATGATTATCTTTTGTTCTAAGCAATTATCTTTATTTTCCGTCATAACACCCTGCATAAATATCTCATTCATTTCATCAATTCTCGAAGCATCATAGAGAATAGTGAAAAACTCATCATCTACAAGAATATCCTCATTATTTTCACCTGCTCCTTCAGCATTTGAATAGATGAGGATATAAGAAGCAATCTTTTCATCAATGGCTCGTTCTTTTTCATCCAATTCCTTATATGGGATATACACATAAGTTTTGAATATATATTTATAAATGACCAAATGGATTACGCTATAACTGATAATAACTGCTAATAAGAACAGGAATAGATTGGTGGGGTCAATCTCGTTAATTTCGGCCACAAAAGTTTTATCCATTACATTTGAATAGATGATTAAAATGAAATAGATAAAGATATATAATAAAAGGAGATAGACGATATAAACACCAATATTAAAAATCGTTAAATTTTGTTTTTGTTCGGTGAGGATATAAAATCTGTCATCGGAAAAATCGGATTTGGTACATCGAGTAATGGTTTTACTTAAATAATCAAGTGATAAACTTCTCGTAGAATTATCATTATTTACAAATAGGGAAAATATATTAATAATGATATCATAAATTAATTTAAAAAGAGCTACGATAGATAAAAGAAGGATAAATAACACCATTACAATACTCAAATATACAAGCATAGTAAGACTTAGTTTAAATATTGGGACATAATCAGAGAAATAAACTTTGGATGGGTCTTTTACCAATTCATCCTTCTTCTCTTTGAGGGTTTTTATCACTTCCGCCGGGAATAATTCTTTATGTAAACCCTTTATTTTAGCAAGAACTTCTTTATATTCCTTCTCTTTATTATATCTGGTATCAGTATAAAAATCAATAATTCTTTTATCAAAATTAGTAATCATATCATATTCACCTTGATTTAACCTTTCCTGCTTCTTATATTTCTCGGCGGCTACTTTAAGACCGTCATAGAAATTATAAATTTCCTCATATTTATCAGTAACAGTTGTTTCTTCAGGTGATGTCTGTAATAATAACTTTTCATAAGCCTCAAGACCTCGATTAATCAATCCTTTGAAATTTGGGTCTGTATCATATTCCTCTCTGTCTTTCAAATAGCGTCCTTTAACAGAGTCAAAAAGATTTTTATAAGAAGCTAAAGCAAATTTTATTTCAATCTGTTGATTTTCATCTGGTGATTGTATAGATGTATATTTATTTAAATTTGTGGATGCCTCTGTGTAAATAGCTCTAAGTTTCTGTTTATCAATAGCTTCTGCTTCCATTTCAATCTTTTCATCCTTCGGAGCATTTTTATTATATTCCTGAATTATTCTATTATATTCTGCTTTTATTTGGTTATTCATTACGTCTAAATAATTCATAAAATCCAAATAAGTATAATCTTTTATGATTGCTTCGTTTTTCTTTGACTCAAATTGGTTTTTAATGGACTTAATAATATTCTCAATTTCCAATAATTCCTTTTCTGTTTCTAATTTCAAATCCTTTAATAACTCTAATCTTATTTCTTTTTTTGTTGTTTCTGTAGGTATTCTACTTAGAACACCTTGTTGTGATTCAACATCTTTTGCTTTATCAGTTTTTGAGATTTTTGAAAGAGCCAATCGAATATCATTATTTTTAACATAATTATAATAAAGTTCAACGATTCTATCCAATGATAATGAAAGTTGATTATAAATAACTTTCAAATTATCAATAAATTTAATAAAAAGATTATAAGGGTTGTTGGCATTTGCTGCTGTGGTATCAAAACTTCTTTGAATTAATTTATCAAATTCATTCTTAAAAGGATTGCCATAATATTTGGCTGTGGTTGAATCAAATATGATATCTGAATCGAGAGTCAGGTCTTTTATGAATGACCTGATAAATTTAATAAATTCGGGGTTAAAAATAATAACATTAATTTCATCACTGTTAATTTTTGTCTTTTTAAAACTACCAAATAATTCCTTCAGAAGTTTATTATTATCCATTTAATTATTATAAATATAAATTATTAATGAGATTACAAGTATAATAAACATTACGAAATAATAAGCATAAACAGATATTAATTTATAACTAACGATATTAAAGATGTCAACAACAACGTTTTGAACATTATTCTGAATTCTACTAAACTCACTATAAATATAATTATAAATATCCTTATTATCACCAAAACTCTCTGCCATTCTTTCATTATAATCATAATTCTTGGTAAAAAACATTATATCATCAAATCGTAAATATAAAATTGGATTTATTTTTTGTCTGACAACATTAATCTTATTGAAATAAATGATGTTATAAGCAGCAAAGAAATCTTTTGCTTCATCCACCAAATCATTATCGATATAATATTTAATTATCTGGAAAGTAAAAAGAGCTGATATAATCTTATCTTTATATAACTTTCCGTTTTTATCTTTAAGAGTTTTGAATTTTTCGATGCTGATATTAGCCATTGGAGCAATGTTTTGTTGTATATCATTCGTGACTGTTTTTATGTAATTATATAACTTACTTATACTCATATTACTTTTGATATCATTACATTTGCCATAAATGAAATCATAATCAAAATCTGACCTCTTATTCAAATAATTACAAATCTTCTGGGAATTAATAAAATCAGCATTAATATTATTATAAATAACATTATTTACATAATTCATTCTTTTTCCCAATGCTGTGATATTCTTATAAACCATCAAATAATAGAGTAGACCTATAGCCATAATTAAAAAACAATAGACCTTCAAATAATTAAAATGATGATGTTCGCCTTTTGCCTTTTCTAATATCCAAAGTTTAATTAGTATAAATATAGGCGTGGTGACAAATATTAGGAAAAAGAGGTCTATTGAAAAATAATCATTAAAATAATACAACTTCTTCACTTGGATAAATAAAGGACTGTCAATCAATCTTGGATTTTCCTTTATGTATGAAAATAGAGTTAGTTTAAGATAGATATATAAATTATACATAGTATCTACTAAGAGCCAAAAGATGCTAAATAAAAGTAGAAAAAATACGATTTTTAGGATATATTCACCCAACATTCGTGGTTCTTTACAAAAAATACCATCACCTCTTCTATTTTTTTCTATGATATCATCATAAAAAGCCTTTTTGTCTTTATAATAGGTCTTGGCCAAATAAATAATTTTATCAATTATAATTTGAAAAATTTCTGCTATGGACATTTATTTATCCTTTTATCTACCTATTATAATGATTTAATTATCCATAAAATTAAAAAGACAATTATTGGAAATGATAATCTCACAAAGAATTCCTGAGTGGACGTTAAATCAGTGCTGCTTATATAAGATGATAGATAATGAAAACCTAATTTCTCTAATGAAATACCCAACATTATCACTATAGATAAGATGAAGAGTTTCATTACCTCTCTCTTGGACATAATCATTCTATCCCAAAATGAATATTCAGGATGTCTTCGTTGTTGTTGTTGAGATGCCTGTTGTTGTAATTGCTGTTGTTGTTCATATTCATATTGCTGCTGTTGTAATTGCTGTTGTTGCATCTGTTGTTGTATTTGATGTTGAATTTGCTGTTGTTGGTCTTGTTTGGATGGTGATAATTGATGTTGATGTTGAGGTTGATGCTGAGGTTGCTCATAGTCATTGAGTTCGTATGCTAAATTAAGTTCGGTCATTTCTATATATAAATTAATATTATTTTATTATTATAGAATAAAGATGGTAAATTACGACGCAATTCTAAATATAATTTCTGTTGTTTTAATATTTATAATTTTATTTATAATTTTATTTGGCTGCAGATTTAGAAATAATCGTTATGAGCGATTTACCAATCCCGAAGAGGAAAAAGAAAAGAAAGATAACACACCTGGATTATCCGATTTTGAGAATCAAATATTGGATAAATTATCAAATGGAATGCTTTCAACTGACGGTTTAACTGAATTAATTACGAGTCAGAAATTTACTCAAGAAAATCTTGAGAATATGATTAATTATGTAGAACATTTTAAAGGTAATGTAGGTGGTAAGAACTAATCATCGTCGTCCTCTTCGTCCTCTTCATCCTCCATTTCTTTTTTTATTAATAATTCATTATACTTGTATCTTTCGAGAAGCTGGTCGCGTGAATATTCATTTTTATTTTCTTCATCACTTAATTGCTGGTCTTCATTTAAATATCTATATTCATTAAAATCTGATTTATAATTTGGATTTAATAATGGTTTAAATTCTTGTGTATTTATCATTTTGGGTTTATAATATTTAATGAGATATGTTATTGTATGATTTAATCCTTTAAAATCATACGGATTACCATCTGCTGTTTCAAAACGAAAAGTTATTTTAGCTAATTTACCTATGGGATGAAATTCTCTTGTCGGAATTTTTGTTAACTCTACTCTTTCTTCATTGAAACCAATGCCACTTACTTTAAACTTTGCAATTCCCTGATTATAATTATTATATGCTAATGAACCAAAAGCGTGTTCCTCAATTTCAGGTGACCTGATTACAATATATTTTTCTCCAATGAAAAATACTATTCCTGGAGTAGTAACCTCATATAATCCGGATATTGGATTTAATATCGAATGATACATTTTTAGGAATTGTAAATCTCCTTGATAGTTATTAAAATATTTATATAAGATACCATCATTACTGCTATCAATATTTAAAGCACAACCTAATGTTTCAGCAAGACTACTACGACCCATATCTATGATAAATGGATTTTTACAGGTAAATATTATTCTATTTGATAATTCAGGTGGATTCGAATAATTTACGATTGATATCGGCGAATAGATATTCGTGACACTGGGGTTTTGTGCTCCTTGAATCATTAATGAATTAAAAGTGGGTGTAAAGGTTTGAATTGTATAATTTCCCGGAGGAATTTCCAATTTTTTAAAGATATTCATATTTACGTTCTTGGAAAGACCGGTACCATTATTAATAACGCTATTATATTCACTTACACTATTCGCGATATAATAATAAATGCTATTATTATATTTATCGATGGTATACATAGCTCTCGGAATACTTGCGTCAATCACTTCAATTCCTATGACATTTTTAAAAGGAATATCGAAAGCAATTGTGTAATTATTGGGATGTGGATAATTTATATAATCCCTCTTTTTACTATCAACGAGAAACAAATAATTTTCCTTTGTGCTATTTTTCTTTAAATAATCAACATCTTCGATTGACATTTCTCTTTTTTATAATAAATCATAAAAAATGATTATATCAATTTAATTATCTTTATTATTTTTAAAATGAGCTCAGTTGTTCCTTATCCCTATCAACCTACTATAATAGGAACAGTCAGACAAGAACATAATAAAAATAGACGTGTAAAAATAGTTAATCCTAATTATAAGCAGGATGTTCCCATTAATCATCCACCTGTAGAATCATCTATTCCTGGTTCTACTAAAACGATAAGTTATAATCCCGATGTTCCCATTCCTTTACCAAAATTTAGACGTAGAATAAATTCTAAGTATGTTCCCGATGTTCCCATTAATCATCCACCTGTAGAATCATCTATTCCTGGTTCTACTAAAACCCCAATTTTAAGCAGAACGATAAGTTATAATCCCGATGTTCCCATTAAGCATCCACCTGTAGAACCATCTACTAAAACCCCAATTTTAAGCAGAAGAATAAGTCCTAACCCTGCTAATCGCGAGGATAATTATTGTAATACACTTACCAACGCTATTCGTGATAATTCTGATATTTTTAAAGTTTTTATGACCGATGATGACTATAGACGATTTATGGATAATTATATAAGCCAGATTAGAGAAGCAGCAAGCAAATTTACATTAAGATTTGAAGCAGATGATTTTTTTGCTAATTCGTATTTATCATTACTATTGCCTTTTTTATCAAAGTCTAAGACAGGTAATAACGCTGAATTAATTTCTAACTCTACCAATGCTTCATTTTTGATAACAGAAGGGTTAGGGAAAGAAAAGATATATATAAAGTTTGTTGATTTTGAATCTCAAAAACTCATAAGTGGTCAAATCCAATATGATTTAGCAATTTATGATATAATGGCAAGTCTAATCTTTGAATCGATATTTGAAAAGGAGTATTATAAAAATAAACGAAATATTATACCTGTATATAAAGGATGTTGTCTTAGTTATATTAAAGAAATTGATAGAAGAAAATATTGGGACTATAATGAAATTTACGATTATTGCGGAGCAGAAACAACGAACAGTCCCTATCACTATTTAAATTTAGAAAGTAATTCAAGTAAATATAATAAAAAAGCGATACTTATCTTTTATGAAGCAATAGATAATCCTATTAATGTTTATCAGTTATTTAAATTATATTATCATAGTTATGCTATAACAAAAGACAAACAAAAACAAAGTTCTTATAAGGAAATGATAATGAATGTGTTTGATAAATACTGTGATGTATTTACTTTTTTGATTGATATAGGTACTAAATATGGTTTTGTTCATAATGATTTACATACAAATAATATAATATATGACCAAACAACTAAAGAATTGAAGATTATTGATTTTGGTAGAGCCTTTTTTAAACCATTTGATGACAAAAAAATAAATGAAGCTATACGTGTTGATTTTGATAAACTTAATTATTATGAAATTTTAACAGCTGTTCGTGATGCTAATGAAAGGAGATTATATGAGTTTCATGAAACTTTTTATGAAAATGCCATAAAATCAAAAAAAATTGAAAGTACAGAAGTATGGGGTGGTATTGTATTTGATTTAATTACAATTTCTATAAATATGTATGTTAAATTGTTAGCATTTACATATATTGATGATAAAGATGAATTCGATAAATTACACAAATCATTTGATACTATAATAAATATAAGGTATTTTGATGATAAAATAATTAATTTATTTGAAGAAGATTATTATATTTTATATCCTTCTCCTTATGATTTATCAGGACGCTATATAACAGATTTAGTTTCAAAATATAAAACAATTAAATCATCATTTTTATCAACTATTTCTGATGATAAAAGAAGAAGGTTGTATGAAATAATTTTAGAGGGTTTATTATATGCTGTTGTTGTTAACTATAAGTTTAAACGCGGATATAGACAAATCAGTTTTCCTACTGAAGATTATGGTGAATATAACAGAAGAATAGTATTATTTAGGAAGAAAATAAATGATAGCTTAAGCAAAGAAGAAATAGAAAAAAATTTCAAATTTATTTACAAATCTAATAATTATGCTCCATCAACATCTGATAAAGCTCCATCAACAGGAGGAAAGGCACCTAAGCTCATTAAAAAGAAACCGGTATCACTTGATGATACAATCAGCGCATATAAAAAGATGTTTGCCAAAACAAAAAAAGGCGGTTACAAAAAATTATTAAAGAAATATTAATAAAAATAAAATGATAACTCAAAATAGATATTTATTATGTCATCAGAGAAAGTATTATTTGAATATTTCTTAGGTTTCTTAGGACAAATCAAAGTCTATCATTGGACTACTAAAAGTTATTCCAATCATAAGGCATTAGATGACCTTCATAAAGAACTCGGTGGGTTAGTTGATGAATTGATGGAGGTTTATATTGGCAAATATAATCCAAATGAAGTTTTTTCTATTACTATGAATGCTAATAGTGAAGCTTCCAATGTAATCCCTTATTTGGAAGAACAGCGCGAGTTTATTCGAGGCATTCGTAATAAGAGTTTTAAGAGTTGTACTGAAATTCAAAACATCTTAGATACAATGATGTCATCTATAAGTAATACTATCTATCTTTGTCGTTTAAAATAAATATGCCTGCATTTTGTTGAAAATCGAAAAAAAGTGATTTTACTAATTATTTTTATATTTACCACCAGAAAATGGACAAATATTGCGAATTCTACTGCTCAGCGGCTTTTGAGGAAGTTTCTAAGAAACAACGATACTTCTACATCCCAGCGAATTATAAAGATATGGAACTGGTTTTGAAGACTGACCGCTATTTCAAAAGAATTATCAGAAAGGCAGATAAACGTCTGAAGGTAAATAAGAAGTTCATTGGTAATAACCGTCGTCACTGATCACTACATAGAAGTTTATTACAACATTCCATTCCCTGGTCGTTATCAAGAATGATGAAAATACAGGTTTTTAGATATTGTATAATGTTTGTATTTTGTACATTATATTGATTTTGTGTTTGTAGCACTCCTTGTAAGATATTGGTTATTTGGGTCAAATAATAATTGATATTATTGTTAAACTGTCGAGATTGAATAAGAATATTTATATCCTCAATATAAAGAGCGTGATTATATAATAACATCTTATCAACGACATTATGAACGAGTTTATGATTCCGCATTTTAATATTTAAAATGATTTTTTTATTTAGATGAATACGTGTAATAGTTGTAATAGCCCCTCTAATTGGATTCTTAAATTTCTAATTTTTATTATTATGATTTCTGTTTTTTCATATTCCATCTATTTTTATTACATATCACTTAATAACATAAAACAGAGAGAGTTGGAAGGACGTTGAAAATTTCTAAATTTGGGATTTACCGGTGGTCTTTTGGTGATTATGGATTGTGAGTTTTGAATGATAAAATTTGCTACTTTAGTATCATCATAAGGATATGAATAAACCTTCTTTAAAAACTCGTGAATATTTATCAGGATGATGGTTTTAAATACGATATAACTATAAATATTACATCTGTCACACCATTTCTTATTTTTATATGTATCTTTTAATTTCAAGATTTGATAAGTTTTAAATAAGGAATATTTCGATTCTATATCAAACAACTCCTTAAAATCTAAATTATATTCGCGACTGATAAATAAGAGATGAAGGATTAGTGCCCACAATTCAACAATGGTCTCGTTTAAAATAAGAATGGTGTCATCAGTGATATTAAAATGTTGACGTAATGCTATCCTATTACTTTCCTTATAATTTTGATTATCTACTAATTCAATATGATGAATTAATTCGTGTAAAAGAACTTTTGGATATTCTTCAGCGCGAAATATATAAATCTCATTTCTCGATGGAAAGGTAAAACCGCTGTTTGCGTTTTCCGCTGTTAAAATTTTATGAGGGGTGATTAGCTTCTTTGCTGGTGATAATAATAAAATAACTTTAAATATCTTTTTTTCATTCGCAATTTGCTGACATCTCTTGACAACTCTTTCAAGTTTCTTTATATCCAAATTATCCTTTTTTTTTCTATAATAAACATCTATGATTAAGTTTTTGTATTCATAATGATATTCATCAGTTATTTCATCTATATAATCAATAATTTCCTGTATTCTATAAGAACCTTTAAATTCTGCTTTAAATTTCTCCTTATCTATCATTTTCTATCTATCAAGGATTTAAAAATTTAGATGGATAGATATATAAATGACAGATAAACAAAATCCTTATGATATCTTGGGTGTGCCCATAGATAGTTCCATTGAAGATGTAAAAAAGGCATATAAGATTATTGCTTTAAAATCACATCCCGATAAATTGAATAATATCTCAGATACCAATGAAAAAAATAGAAAAATAAAGGAGTTTATGGACGCAACAAATGCTTATAATAAAATTCTTAATGGTGATGTAGGTGACGATTGGGATTATGTGAATTATGATTTTGAAAATTATAAATTTACCTTTGAGGATTGGGAGGAGACTATTAATAATATCAGACAAAGTGATTTACTTAAAGACCTCGTTTCGATGTTTATGAAATACAAATCAAAAGCTAAAAAACATAATATTAATGTGGATATTAAATATCAGGATTATTTTAATACAAGTAAAAAGAAATTGCGATTATTTCTGAAGGGAATAGAAGAACCCGTATATATCAATCTCAATTGTAAGAAATTTCCTGCTTGTACCATTAATTATATTGATGATAATGATAATGAACACGAAATTTACATTCAAATGAATTTGATTAATGATAAAGAAGTTAATCATAACTATTATCATTATGATGAGGATGAAGATAACGAAGGAACAAAAGACCTTTATTATGATTTACCAATAGATACCATTGATTATCTCATTGGAGGCACGAAAGAGATTTCATTTGTAACGAAAGAGATTATTTTAATTACAATTGAACCTTTCGCAAGTGAATTTCGAATTGAAAATAAAGGAATTAATAAAGGAGATTTAATTATTAAATTTATATATGAACCTATTAAAAAAGAAAATTGGGATAAATTATTGGACGCAGATAAAAATGAAATGGTAAGGATTTTAGAGAAATTAAAAATGATATAAAGATTTATTAATAACTAATAGCATATAAAAATCAATGCCACCTGTGAAAAAAGCTCCCGAGACCAAGACCAGTGAAGTTGTTAAAGATGTACCTCCTGCTAAAGAGCCAGAGGTTGTTGAGAAGAAGCCTGTTGCCGCCAAAGGACGTTCAGTAAAGGTTCAACCTGAGCCTGTTGTGGTTCCTAAGAAAGAAGAGGCAGCGGCTCCTGAGGTTGCTACTGCTTCCACTGATGATAAAGAGGCTGTTCTTACTGAAAACCCAATGCAAACCCTAACTGAGAAGCTTGGTGCCATTGCTTCTCTTATTAAGGAGACCCAAGCTTCCCTCAAGAGTGCTGCTCGTGAATATGATAAGCTAAAGAAGATTGTTGATAAAATTCAAAAGAAACGTGAGAATGCTCGTAAATCCCCTTCTGGATTTGCCAAGCCTAATAAGATTTCAAATGAACTTTGTGACTTCATTGGCGTACCTCACGGAACTGAGAAGTCACGAACTGACATCACTCGATACATCAATAGTTATGTAAAGGAGCACAATCTAAATAAGCCATCCAATCGTCGTGTCATTCTTCCTGATGATAAGCTAAAGGCTATTCTTAATGTCAAGGATGGCGAAGAGGTAACCTTCTTTATCCTTCAACGTCTCATTTCTCACCATTTCCCTCCCAAGAATAGCAAGTAAAAAAATAATTTTTTAGAGACTTTCAAAAGTCATTTCATCATTCAATTGAACCATTTCTTTTTCATTGATATTTGCGCAATTATTCTTGTATAAATTGATTATTTTTTCATTTAACTTAAATTCGTCGATTAAGTTGTTTATTTGCTCGGTATTTAATTTAAAATTGATAATTACCTTATTATTTCCCTCACTTGGTCTGGTAATTATAACTACATCTCCTTTTTCAATTAAAATCCTTTTGTTAAACTTTCGCAAACTTCCACAGATAGTTCCAATACATTCCACATTTAAATTTGAAAGAACCGAGCATCTACAATTTCCCAATAACTTTTGAACAATTCCATATTCCTCAATTTCCTCATTAATCTTATATTTAACCTCTTTTGTCTTATTAAAGGATTTATTATTTTTCTTATTTCTTATACTTGATTGATAAGACATTTCAACGGTTGATTTATATAACTACTAATCTTATTCATCAATAATTTTATATAAGTTTTATTTAACTTTCATTTATAATAAATGAGTGATAATTATTTTAATGACGTTTGGAGCCTTTATTTTCACGATCCTTATGATATGAATTGGGAACCCAATAGTTATAAATTTATAACAACCATCAGTAGTGTGGATGATTTCATTGAAATTTATAAAACCTTTAGTGATTTATGGTCAAGAGGTATGTTTTTTATAATGAGAGAACATATTACTCCTCGATGGGAGGATGATAATAATAAGAATGGTGGTTGCTTTTCTTTTAAAATTAATAAAACAGAAGTCTTAGATAAATTATTTGAATTTACAAGTCTTGTATTAGGTGAGACCCTGGGGAAAACCGATGTCATATCCAATAATATTAATGGTATTTCCATCTGTCCCAAGAAAAACTATCATATCCTTCGCATTTGGATAAAAACCAATCAAAATATATCTAAAGATAATTATAATTTTCAAATTCCAAATTATTCAACTTTAATGTATAAATCGCATTTAGATTCCATATAATAATAACTTTTCTAATATTAATATTATGAACTTTAAAGACTTTATTAAAAACAATAATTCTATCATAAAAACTCTATTTCACGTAAATGATGATAATATCAAGGTTATTGATGATAATAAAAGAGAAATAACGAAAAATTATCGGACTGCAAAGATGTTTATGTTTATGCCATTACTCAAAGACCTCCTTTATGAACTATTAAAGGATATTCATACCATTCAACTAATCATAACAGAAACCTTTGATAAGAAGGCAAATCAATTCAATTATGAAATTCGATTGGCTGAAAATAAATTATTTGAAAGTATTACCAATCTTTACCGTTTTCGTTATTATATCCACTTATCTGAGAATAAATCAAAAATAAATTCATCTTTATCTATGAATAAAAATGATGTTGAGGATGATATGAATCCCGTTAATAAAATTATTATTATGATTATGCTTAACTACTTTGAAAACGAACACGGAAGTTATTATAAAAGAGTTGTATTAGAAGAAAAACTGAAACCGTTGATTGCTGACATTAGTCATCACTCTTTTGAGCTAAACATAATCTAACGGTTCCCATAGAAGCAATGCTATATTGAAGGATGATGGGATAAGAGTTTTTAAGATAAATCTCTACAGTTGTACATAAATTAGTACATTTCGTAAAAATACTTAAATACTTCAAACTAAAGACCCCCTGAATAACATCTTGACTATTATCATTTTTCTTCATATTAATATTCTGAGATTTCTCTGTTCCAAGAACGGTCTCTTGACAACAAAACTCACCCTGACAACTTAAAATTAATTTATCATTAATATTCTTAATTTCAATATATTCAGCTAAATTATGCATATCCCTAATAATCTTCTGTAAATAAGCTGAAGGCATCGTTATGATGGTATTAAAATCCTGCGGTGGAATATCAACACCTACTACGTCAATATCCAACATTGAAAGTTTATAAGTAGTCTTCACATTTCTCTCTCCATTTTCAATCGTAATTCCAAGAATATTTGGGTCACTTTTCAATATAAATAAAGATAAAATATCAGTATTCGTTATTGTTTTTATAAGCATATGAAATTTTAGCATATTTATTCCCACATACAACTTCTTATCACAATGATATTTCTCAAATTTTTCAGCTTCCAGTTTTAGATGAATAAGGACTATGTGAGTATTATCTAAGGCTATTATTTTCATACCAGTATCATCAAATTCAAGATTAACATCCATTAAAATCTCTTTCATAGCATCAATCACTAATTTAATCGTCGATGCTTGAACTGTCTTTATATTTAATAAATAGTCACTGTTATTCATTATTAATTGAATATAATCAGTGATTCTTTAAATCTTTATTTTTATAATATTAAAGTAATGAATCATTGCTTAAATATAGCTGTAATTCCTCAATTTAGGGAAACCTGTTGGTTTAATGCTATTCTAATGAGTTGTTTTTATAGTCAAGGTCTTCGAAAATTAATGATTAATAAAAAAGATAATCTTAGTAAATTTATCCGACAAATCATTCGGAATAGTTATAATAAAGAAAATTTAAAGTTATTTAATAAAATTAAACCAGAGTTGTTATTATTCAACATTCTAAATAAAAATAATCATAATATGAAAAAAACCATTATCAAAAATAAGGTCTTTAATTGGAGCTTAAATTATATATCAGAATTTCTTAAATATTATGGCGTATCTGTATTAGATATCACTTGTATCGAAAATAAATTTATTTTAAACTTCTTTAAAACCACAGTGGATTATGAAATTAAATTATTTAATCCTCAACATAACTTCGATATAGACGTTGAAGCAGATATTAAAGGGATTAATGATAATCCAGATGTATTACTATTTTATTTGACTAATAAGAACATCTATAAGGAATTGGTGAAAGTTTATCCTGATTTCGAAAAATTGGATAGTAAGAATTTTGATATCCATTTTGAAGATTTTAATGAAATAATCAAATTCAAAGGCAATGAATATAAATTGGATAGTGTCTTGATAAATAATTATAATAATTTAGATATTCAAAATGCCCATTCGATTGTAGGCATTACTTGTGAAAATAAGAGATATGTTTATAATGGCTGGAATTCATTAACCATAGATAATTCTATGATTACTGTCACGAAAGATAAAATAAAAACTTATCCTTGTTCTCTTATTGAATATGATTGGGATATAAAGAAAGATGAAGAGTTTTGTCTTAATCCAAATGAATGTAAGTTGAAAGGAATTGATAAGCGTGATTTATGCTTTTCTTTTTATAAAGGTGAAAGAATTTTAGTTTATGTAAAGATTGATAATTATGATGAAACTAAGAGACTTTCATCATCATCATCTTTTAAAAATTTCTCAAATATAAATGAAATTAAAGAGGATTTGCGTGAATTATTTGATTATAAAACTGAAAAAGAAGTAGAAGAGCAATTAAATTTATTACAATTGAGATATAACCCAAAATTATCATTAAATATCAATAAAAAGATTTTATTATATGCCATTTATGATGATTATAATATTTCACATCCTCATATCATAGATGATATTCAAAAAGAATATTATCCATTTGATGAAAGTAATAATAAAAACCTCTTTTTTTATTATTTCATTAAAAATGTTGAAACTACTTATAAGAATGTAATGAAACATAAGTTAAATCATAGATTGAAGGAGATTTATAATAGTCAAATGAATGTTCATTTGATGGCGAAAATTTTTAAATTAGATAACTTAAAAGAAGAGTTTAATCGAATTTTCAATGAATTGTTTGAATATTATAAAATTAGTGTCAATGATAAATTTATATATATACATCGAGATATTATCATAAAACTTTTCAAATTGGACTTTTTAATTCCATATTTGATTGGCGATGAACCTCAAATATCTGATATGGATAGCTTTAATGTCCATTTACTTAAAATAAGAGATGACATTAATGAAAAAAATAAAATAATTCAACTTTTTAATCACTTGAAAATAACTCCTAAAGTTACTACTATTGAAGAATTGTTGGTTTATTTGAATGATTTATATAAGAAATTGAGCTAATTGGAACGATGAACATAAATATAGGAATTAATATTATCTTTTTCTATTGGTTTTTCTTGAGGTGTGGTAGCAGTATTAAATGCCTTTAATAAATTACCGGTAGTAGGAACTCGATAAGCATCTACCAAACTCCCTAAAATAGCATCTTCTTTGGTTCCTGAGGTTTTTGAAGTTGGGTATTGTTGTTGAATCGCCTTAAATAAACTATCATAACTATGATATTCCATCTTTATAATTTAATTGCATTTTTTTTAGAATTTTTCATAAAATTCCCCATTTCTGTATCATAAGCATCGCAAATATCTCGAACCTCATCCCATTTATTAGCAATAACCTCCTTTTTATTTTCCTTTATATCCCATAATTCCATTAAGGTTTTTAATGGGTCTTCATTATTTCGCTCAAATACCTCTTTTATTACTTTTGAATCAATCCCTTCAGGAGCCTGTTTAATAACCTCATTCATTTTTAATATAAAGATTTATTTTATTATTTAAATAAATGTCGAAATCAATTTCAATTTTAATTCCAATTTATAACGGAGTTGAATATCTCGACCAATCTTTGTCATCAATTATACGACAAACTTATAAGGATTGGGAGGTTATCATTGGTATCAATGGAGTTTCTTCCAATTCGATTGTTGAGGAAAAAGCAATGGAAATCGTGAAATTATTAAATAAGGACAGTACTTATGAAATTAGAGTTATTTATTATGACACCAAAGGAAAACCAGCAACTTTAAATAAGATGGTATTGGATGCAAAATACCCGTATATAGCCTTGCTGGATGTTGATGATATATGGATAGATGTAAAATTAGAAAAACAGTTGAAGTATTTAGATATTTATGATGTAATTGGAACAGGATGTCGCTATTTCGGTGATTATGACCATTATCCCAATCTACCCTATGGCGATTTACGTTATTTTAACTTTCTTCAATTTAACCCAATTATTAACAGTAGCGCTATAATTAAAAAGAAATGTGCTTATTGGAATGAAAATGAATTTTTAGAAGATTATGATTTATGGCTAAGATTATTTAAAGAAAATAAAAAATTTTTCAATATAGATGAATGTTTGGTGCTTCATCGAATTCACAATGATAGTTGTTTTAATGGAACCAATCATTTACACGTAGAGGAGCTAAAAAATAAGTGGTCTAAAATTTTGTAATTTTTTTTTTTAAGTATAATTAAGAACAGTAATTTATATGACTTCTTCGTTTATCAACGATGCAATTATTAATACACATATTAATAATGCTTCCCCTTGTAATCTATCGATTGGTGTTAAAATATCTGGGAAGGGGTTAAATGATACGTCGAACGCAGATAATAATTACTCCAATTTTGGTGTGGGGTTGCAGTTATTAGCAAATTCTAATAATAACAGACAATTGGCTTTTATTGATACAAGTAATCAAAATAAGATTATTTTTGGTATTACAAATAATAATATAAATATCACAAGTGTAGCTTCCAATAATTTAATAGTTCCATTAGTTATAAATTCAAATTTCGTAATAACTTCATCTAATATAGGTATTGGAACCGCGAATCCTCAATCTAATTTTCACGTTGTTGGTGATGTTGGCATTCATGGCTCACTTATTTTAAATAATACACCTCTTGTTGGTGTCAGTGATTTAAAAACCAGTAATTTTACCAGTACAGGAACGGTTTATGCCAATAATATTAC